>Ga0194135_10001639_pt1 | contig 13430 bp, 10 predicted proteins | sample LitLau_LLRF_2013_FD_134024 | JGI IMG/M metagenome (GOLD analysis project Ga0194135, IMG submission 134024) | Freshwater sediment microbial communities in response to fracking from North America - Little Laurel Run_MetaG_LLRF_2013 (version 2) | ecosystem: Environmental > Aquatic > Freshwater >...
AGAGTTCTCTTATTTTTTCTTCAGGTATGCCTTCTCCATTGTCTGTAACAGAGAATTTCACACCTTTACCCATAGTAATCACTTTCACTAATATACGACCTCCGCTGGCAGTAAACTTAACTGCATTAGAAATTAAATTCCGGATAATGGTTTCCAGCATACCCCGGTCAGCCATGACAACCAGCTCTTCGCCAACAGACAGCGAAATATCTATTCCTTTTTTCTGCGCCATCGGTAAAATGAGCTGGATACATTTCTGAACCAGGCCAGCTACATCAGTGATCTCAACAGGATTAAAGCTCACTGCATTAAACTGTGACTTGGCCCAGGTCAGTAAGTCTTCGAGCAGTTCATTGGCATGAGAAAGCTCCTGTTTCATCATAAAAAGATATTCATGCAGTTCAGCTGCAGAAGTGGATTCAAATCCCAGCAGCGTAAGGTCCAGGAGCTGCAGACTTCCCGATATCGGATTTCTCAGGTCATGGCCAATAATAGACAACAATCTGTTTTTTTGCTCATTAGAAGCTGTCAATTCTGTATTTAAGGCTTTAAGTGCGTTTTCCTGAAATTTCCTTGTAGTCACATCCCGCATGCTTCCTTCGGTCCCTGTAATTTTGCCGTTTTCTACAATTAACCTGGCATTGACCGAAGCATAACGCAATTCCTCATTACTCGTTTTTAGCCTGACCTCAAAATCAATCACTGATTTTTCTGTCTTCAAAAGTTCGACGATCCTTTCCCTGTCCTGCAGATAATAATAAAAATCAGTCACAGGATGGCCTATAATCTGATCCCGGGGATAACCAGAATATTGCTCTATAGAAGGGCTGATTTCAGTGACCAGGCCCTCCTGATTAGTCTGATAAAACACATCCTGCACATTTTCAAAAATAGTACGGTACTTTTTCTCACTCAGATACAGATCTTCTTCTATCTCTTTTCTTTTAGTAATATCCTCTATCTGAGAAACATAATGGAGCGGATTTCCCATACTGTCATTTAGCATTGTTACAGAAACCACTACCCAGATCACAGCCCCATTCTGATGGATATATCTTTTTTCGACCTTTACATTCTCGGTTGTTCCCCCCGCCAGTCCCCTTAAATAATCCAGACTCAGCGCTAAATCATCCGGATGTGTAATATCCTGAACATGTAAAAGCTGCAATTCTGCTTCTGTATAGCCCAGCATTTTACATAAACTGCTGTTCGCTCTTATCCATCTTCCCTCGGGAGTGATTAAAGCCATTCCAATCAGAGAATGTTCAAATGCCTGTTTAAACTGAGCATCGCTCTGATACAAGTCTTCTTCTAATTGTTTATTTTTTGTAATGTCAAAACTAATTGCCCCAACTAAATTGCCTTCTCCCTGCTCATCCAGAAATGGAAACTTATATGTTTTGAAATACTGCAGATGTCCTTGATGATCCCTGATAGTCTGGTAAAACTCCATATTCTGCCGGGTACGCAAAACTTCGAGGTTGTTTATATGGGCACTCTGGGCAATATCCATCCCAAATATCTCTTCGCTTTTTTTCCCGACAACCTCTTCCGATAAGTTCAGGGTTTCCAGAAATTTTTTATTCGCATACCTCAGGACATTCTGGTCATCCAGCATCCAGCAAAGCCCGGGAAAATAATCCATGAACAACTGGAAACGTTTTTCACTTAAGCCCGCATTCTTTTTTTTGGTAATGTCCTCGCTATACAGCATCAGTCCACCGACTTTGCCCTCTTCAGTCAACCAGGGCCTGGCTTCCCATCGCAGCCAAATGGTACTACCGTCCGAACGGTCAAACGAATGTTCTTCAACAGCCAGGTTTTTACCATTCAGACATGCTTCCAGCTGATGCTTCCAGCGTTCGTCCACATCAGGAAAAATTTCAGTATAAGTTTTTCCAATCAGCTCAGTATCTTCAAGTCCATGGATCACAACCCATTTTTCGGAAACAGCAAGATATTTCATTTCCAGGTCTACAATAGCCATAGCTACTGGTACAACAGCAATAATATTTTTCAAATCCGGCGCGAATCTCATGAAATCTGGTTAGTCTATATTAAATATAAAAAAGCTTTAATATAAAACACCCTGTTCTATAGAAATCGGCAAAATTCTACTTAATAGTTAATATATTTCTCTGTAAAACTACCATCTGCATACAAATCCAGCAAACCGTAGCCCGCAGCGGTCTCCCTTCGGTTTCCTTTCCACCAGGCACCACTGACCGAACCGTTACAGATATAAGTCACATCGTTGTAGACCACCTTATCACGCAAGTGAATGTGACCACTTAAACACAGTTTAACATTAGGGTGTTTATAAAAAAGACTGATTATCCTGGCATTATCAGTATGCATATCACCACCAAGCATTACCCATTTGTTTATCGTATCGTCCTCGATCAGGTTAGTCGCTGTTAAAATCGGAATATGCGACATCACCAGCACAGGGACTGAAGGATCAGTATTTTTCAATTCCTGTTCCAGCCAGGTAAATTGCTCATCTCCCAATTTGCCAATATACCAGGTATTGTCTATATCCAGGTGAACGCTGTCCAGAATGATAAATTTCCATCCGTTTTTTTTAAAACTATAATAGGGTTTAGCCAGACTCAGTTGCTCCAAAGCATATTTTTTACCATACAGAGGTTCTCCTTTATCTTTTTCATCCCACCAGATATCATGATTTCCAAGACAATAGTGAACAGGTAAAGCACATTCATTTTTGATAATGGAATGGGTCAGCTTCCATTGTGCTTCAATCGTCTGGAGATTTTCCTTATTCATATCAAATACCACATCTCCCCCATTCAGAATCATCTCCACTTTGGGGTGTTGTTGCTGCACATGATGCAAACACCGTGTATATCTTTCTGGTGCCCCCAGATCATTCTTCAGATGTACATCAGTTAAATGTGCAATCCTTAATACAGGTTGTGTTTCTGTCTTTCCACTGGCAAACCCTATAGCAGGTAATACCAGCAATCCACCGATATTTCTAAGTGCTTTTCTTCTTTCCATTTGATCAATAAATCTCGCCTCAAAATTAGATTTTACCTGTAAGCACGAAGTTAACCCAACGTCAAGAATAGATCATCAATTCCAATCTCCGTCATTTTGACTCCCTTAAAGTAAATATTCTTTAAATATCAAAAATATCCTTCAGTACTGCATTATAACTTCTGCTCGAATTCAGTTTTGTCTCTTTAAAATCATTCATGATGAAGAAAAAAGCCCCGTTAAAACCACGCCTTATTTCTTTAATCAGCTCTGAGTTGATAATAGTTCCCCTGTTGATTCTGACAAACTGATCAGGAAGTTTTTCTGCCAGTGAGGTTATGGTGAAATCTGTCAGATTCCGTTTTCCATCAATAGTATTTAAAAATACATACTTTTCTTCGGCTTCAATATAGAGTAGGTCCTGAATTTTAACCAGCAGGATTCTGTCTCCTATTTTAACTGTCAGTGTTTTAATTTCCTTTTTAACCTGCAGCTGTTTCAGCAGCAGGTCAAGCGGAATGGTATGGTCGGTTCCCGGCAGCAAAGACTGCAATCTGCCTACTGCCTTCGCTAACCGCTCATCCTCAACTGGTTTAAGCAGATAATCTACAGACTCTTCCTCAAAAGCTTTCACCGCATACTGATCATAGGCCGTTGTAAAAATCACCTTGGGTGGTTTACCTAAACGGCCAAGCATTTCAAAACCGTTCAGAACCGGCATTTCTATATCGAGAAATATCAGATCCGGATTAAGTTTTTCTATTTGCTCCAAACCTTCGGCGCCATTCGCAGCTTCACCAACCAGGTTTATACATTCATACGGGGCAAGCAGTCTTTTTAACCGTTGTCTTGCCAGTTCTTCATCATCTATAATCAGGGTATTCCAGCGCTTATTCATTTATAAAAGGGATAAAAATTGTTATCTGTTTGACGGGTTGGTTCGTAATCTGTACTTCATAATCTTCATCATAGAGTAGTTTAAGTTTTTCATAAGTACTCTGCAAACCATAACCAGTTTCAAGTTCATCGGGGAAAGGAATACCATTATCCCCGATTGTAATGATAACCTTATCAGCTTTCTGAACTCCAATCCGGAGTTCAGCACCATTCACCATATCCTTAAGCCCGTGTTTCAAGGCATTTTCAATCAGCGGCTGAATCAGAAACCTGGGGATTTTAGTTTTCATCAGTTCGTTATCAACTGATATTATAAAATTAATCCGGTCTCCGAACCTTACTTTCTCTATGTCCAGGTAAGTACTGACAATTTCCATCTCCTCTTCTACAGTCACCAGACTCTCCTGGTTCTGATTGATACTATATCTGAATAATTTAGAAAGCTGTATGGTCATACGCTCTGCTTTATCCGGATTTTCATGGATCAGACTCGCAATTGCATTTAAAGAATTGTACAAAAAATGAGGATTAATCTTGGATTGCAGCGTAGCGAGCTCAGCCCTGGTTTTCATCTGGCTGAGTTGAAGAACCGCAATATCTTTCTCCCGTAACTTTGTCTGCATCACTCTTTTCTGAAAAGTATAAACATAAATGACAGTACAGACTATGATTACAATCATGATACTGGATCTGGCTTCCTCCAGATGAAAAAAGTGATATTCCAGATTATAGATCCATGCCCGCATCAGGTAGATGACTTCTATCGCGATCAGCATCCCAATGATACTCGAAAGATAATATACAACCAGAAAAAGCCATCCCTTTTCGTTAGTCAGTTTCAGCAGTTTTTGCGAAATAAAAATGCTGTTTATGATACAAAAAGTTATTACTACACTAAATAACAGTTGAAAAAAAAGAGATTTAAGATCAATCCACTCGCCCTTAAAAGCACAGTTTAAAAAATAAAGAATCAGTCCGATACCCATCCCGGTGACTAATCCATAACTATTTACCTTAGACCACTTTTTATTAGAAAAATTATTTATTGTTGTTTCCTGATGCTGAATTTGATCTGACATGCCTGATTAATTACACTTTGCTATTAATTTTTGGGCCGAATCTGCTCCCCAGTTTGGATCAACCGCATTTACGGGTTTAAAAGCAGCAAATTTTGAAACCGCAGTTTCCAGTAATGACTTAGCTTTTGCCGCACCACCACCATAGGCTTCGGGGGTATAATAGATATTCTGTCCCCTGATTAAATAGATCCTTGGGTTTTCAGGGTTAATTTCTGCAGCCTTTTTCATCGACTCGGCAGATTCTGCCATGAAATTCATTCTCGACATCGGGCTTATACTCATCTTCATAAATTGAAGATAACCTTTCAATGCATAAATTTCACTGTTATTTGCAGATATCGCATCGGCCTGATCAATTTCCAGTAAAGCATTGTCCCAGTACTGGTCTTTCAATCCTTTATCAGTTGTCAGCAAACCTGCGTACAGATTACAATATGCAGCATAATAAGATGGTGTCCATTCTTTAGGAGCAGTTTTTGCAATATTTTCAAAGTAACCGGCAACGTTGAGTGCATCTGCAGAATTTTCAACTGTTTTACATTTTTCCAGTCCCGATAATACTGACTGCTGAAAATTTGATTTCTGTGCAAAGCTGTTCATTCCGGTAAATACCAATAACAGCGTTAGTAATTTTGCTAAATTTTTCATTTGATTTTTAGGGTTTAAAGTTCATATTGTAATTCAATCACAGTACGAATATGATAGCTGGTCACCCTAAAAAAATGGCAAAACTGACGAGTGGTAGAATTAAAGGGATGAACTGTATTTTAAAACCACATCCTTGATTACCTGACGACAAAACCCGCCGCAAAATTACAACTGCCATCAAAAATCACAGCATACCTGATATTATTCGCATTAATCAATACCAGATAACCTTTTATGGTACCATTGAGATTTAATTCCCAGGCATTACTCAATACATAAGCCGGATAGGTAGTACTTAAATAAGTCTGTATACTGCCCGGTAATCCCGCCTGTGTTACAGACATAATCATTTTAACATGGGGATATACTTGTACCCTTTTAACAAAACTTCCGGTCTGCGTAAATGTATTCAGAAAAATTCCGGCATCAGCGCTGACCACCAGATAACTGCTGTCCCTGTTGACAAAAGCATGCTGTAACGTATCACTTGGATAATGACTACTGAAATAGCTCTTAATCACTCCTGGCAATGCACTAATTGCAAGGGTATCCTGATGATGTCCGTCACGGTCGTCAAAACGGCCTCCTTCATGCCATCCAATCCCAAGCAAATCACGTTTTTCGCGCTGTTCAAGTACATTTTTAAATGTTCCGTTCGCATCAAATGCCAGACCTACGGGTTTACTGTTATAAGTAATTACGACTACATAACCCTGCACAACTTTAGAAGAATTCAATACACTATAAGCTCCTTTTAAATTATAACCAGGATAATTAGTTGTCAGATATGGGACTACCGGAGCTGGCAATAAGTTAACAGCGATAGAATCTACCACACCCCCCTGCTGACAGGTATTCACTACATAAATAGTATCAGTTGCTGCAGCTGCGACTGCCAGAGACTGATTAGGCCCCAGGGCAACAGCATGAACCTGATTGTTAGCTCCCATAACACCATTTGGTCCGGTTAAACTCTTCTGGCAGGAGCTGAGCATAAAAACTGCAAAAAGCACAGCTATAGCTGAGGTAATAATTTTCCTTTTCATAATTATTTTAATAAACCATTGTTTGACAATCAATTAAACACTCAATGGCTTCGAGTCAAAAAAAGCACCCAAAAAAAGAAATTATTCCTCCCCCGAAATTCCACAAAAATAAACCTATTTAGCCCAATAGGCAGTTCAAAAACACACTTTGAATCTTACTCCATGATTCCATAAAACTATGCAGTGCTTGTACATTTTTTAGTTCAGTGAACCTGGGCACAGTCATACCACCGGTTTATTAACTTACAACAAATCATGCAAACGTTTGTGCATCATTAATTTACCCTTTAAATGGAATATTAAATAGCTTAGTCAGAGGAAAACCAAGCTTTAACAAAAGACACCCTAAACTTTGCCAGATGAAATCAAATCTATTATTCCTGCTTTTTAGCATTTTGTTTATTCCTGCATCTGCGCAAAATAAATTCATCAATATTATTCCAAAACCTTCCAGGATAGAACAACTCCCGGGAAATTTCCGCTTTGGCAAACAAACTATATTATACGCCCCTTCATCCGCTAACCAGGAAATAAAAGCTATCGTCAGTTTTTTCATACAACTGATGACCCCTGTGACCAAAATCACACAGGGAAAAGAAGCCACTACAACTACGGGAATCATCTTTAAAATTAATCCCTCTCTGACCGATAGCGGCGAAGAAGGGTATCATCTTACCATTACAAAATCACAAATTATCATTGAAGCCCAGCATGCAAAAGGTCTGTTTTATGGTGTGGAGACCTTGCGTCAGTTATTACCGGCAGAAATAGAGAAGAAAAAACCTGATCAAAAAAACTGGACTGTTCCTTGTTTAGCAATAACCGATAAACCGCGCTTCAAATGGAGAGGCTTTATGCTGGATGTGAGCAGGACCTTCTACAGTACCGATGTCGTTAAGAAATATCTCGACATCATGGCTTTGTACAAACTCAACGTTTTCCATTTACATTTAACAGATGACCAGGGATGGCGGATAGAGATCAAAAAATATCCCCGGCTGACCGACAAGAAATCTACCGTTTTTGATGACCGGTTTCAACAACCTGCTGCCCGCAGCGGATTTTATACCCAAGCACAATTACGCGATTTAGTAAAGTATGCAAAAGAACGCAATATCACGATTGTCCCTGAAATTGATATACCCGGACATAGCTGGCCAGCCATCATTGCCTATCCTGAATTAGGCAGTAATAGAAAGTTAGATCCTCCTTATGTTTTTCCTTTCCTGGCTTCATGGGGTGTATGGGGTAACCAGTTTACCCCTAACATATTTGATCCCGGCAATGAGCAGTTATATACTTTTCTGGATGCTGTGTTTAGTGAAATAGTGGACATTTTCCCTTCAAAGTACATACATTTTGGTGGGGATGAGGTTCGCCATGTCATCTGGGAGAAGGAACCCCGGATTCAGGAATTCATGAAAACAAAGGGTCTTAAAAATGGAAAAGATCTGCAATCTTACTTTGTAGCCCGCGTTATTGCAATCATTAAATCGAAAGGCCGTCAGCCAATGGGCTGGAATGATATACTGGAAGGTGATCCCAAACAGCTGGCAGGTACTGCTATGATGTCCTGGCTTGGCCAGGAGGCAATTATCGAAGCTGCGAAAGGCGGCTTTGAAGTGGTAGGAACACCTAGTGATTATGTTTATTTTGATATTACTCAGGCCGACCGGAATGATGGTACACTGAGTGATCTTGCCTATAGCAATATCAATACCTTAGAAATTGTCTATAACTATAATCCTGCAGAAGGCTTAACTACCGCACAGGAAAAATATGTGCTGGGCGAACAGGCAAATATGTGGCCAGCGCTGGCACAGGATGTCAAAGACGTTAATGTACAATTGTTCCCCCGTTTGATTGCCTTGGCCGAAGGTAGCTGGGTGGCCTTGAAAGACAAAAACATAGTCGATTTCAAGACCCGCTTAAAAGCCCATTATCCAAGATTGAACAACTTGAAAGTAGATTATTATAAACCTGGAGGATATATTACAGGCAACTGGTCTCCTCAGGATTTAACAGCCTCATATGCTGCAAAAGAATGGAATGTAACCCGGAAAGTATATACCAATGGCAGGGTTTACGCTGGTTTTTACTATACAAAAGGTAAAAATTACATGGACATCACACAGGTTGACCTGCTGGAAAACGGGAAAGTGATTTCAAGTGACGTCCATGCAGGATTAGCTGATACTTTCAGAGGCACGAATAAAACTAAAACTTTTCAATATAATTTAAAGGTTGATCATTACCATCCTGAGTCTGAATACACAATAAGGGCATTGATTAGAGGTAATAAGGGAACAGATTCTTATGGTAACTTTACCTTCAATTTAAGCCCTTATAAACCATTCGGGCGTGTAGAGCCCGATTAATACCCTATGCCAAAACACTATATTCTTCCTGTTTCCTCACTCTTTCCCTGATCTCAGAGAGACTGGTTTGTTTGATAATCTTCCCGTCTCTATAAACTACTTTCAATAATGATTCTGCTTCCTCTTTTACATTACACTGATCTTTAGTTATATACTGATCATCTTCTTTAACCAGACAAAGTAAACCTTTATGAGATTTCTTCTGATGATCAGTTACAGGATCCTTTTCAATTTCTCTGGGTACTCCATTGACTTCAACATAGGTTGCCTTGATCGCAAAACCCAAAGTATCGCGACTGTGGTTTCTCAGAATTCCTCCCACACCAATAACCAGATTACTGCTGGCATAGCCCATACTTTTCAGTCTTTCCAGGGTTCTGACATATCTTTCAATATACATTCCATCCCCATAAATTAAACCAACTTTAGGGTTTAACACTTTATAGCCTTTACTGTTTACTGCAGAACCAAATTTTTCGTCTAACAAGCGGATCGCACCCTTCCACTCATTACTTCCGGGTTCAGCATCAGGATTCCCACAGATGATATATTCCGGATTTCCACTGTCCGGCCTGAAAACAACCTTACCCTCTCTTTTAAGTATATCTTCTTTAAGTACCTCAGCAAAATCCGTGAGCACTTTATAGACATCAAAAGTATCAGATACAATTGATACAATACCCGTTGGATATAATTCCAGCATATGTTTAAAAGCACCAATCTCATCCTCCCTTCCAAAAGAACACATTACACTATGTTCGCTCGCCGGTACGGATAAAAGTATCGGTTCTCCATTAATATCAGCATTATAGAACTCTATCGCACAGGGTAAAGCCGGAACATTATCACTGCCTAAAAAAGACAACAAATGTGCAACTCCGCTAATTGCTGCCCCCTCTTCAGAAGAATCACCCCGATAGCCAAAATCATGTACCTGAAAAGGCTTCATGGCCTGTAAATCCCAGTCATCAGTCTCCCCGAAATATCTGTTAACTATTTTTCTGTATTCATAACTGCAAGTGGCTACCGTAATAGTATACCATAGTTTCAATAAGAGACTTTCCACGAACCCTACTACCCAGTAAAAATCCGGGTGCGTATTCGTAATAGTCATCAGCACGTTCTTAACTGGCACAATAGTACCTTCTTCTATTGCCTTAATCTCTATAGGGAGATAACCCAATACACATAGTGCCCTTATTTTATCTTCTACCTCCTGAGAGTTACTCCCCAGGATCAATTTACGGTATATCAAAAATTCTTCTCCCATTTCCGGGGTAATTGGTTCCGATAAATATCTTTTAATATAATACTGCAGTCCAAAAAAAACAGGTTCTTTAAACGTTTTATCGTTACGCGCAACTAAATAAGAATATACTTTATTGCAGCCAGGGGCATACTGCTCCATATGGCCCATTTTGTATACGTCAGTTTGTAAGAGAATATTATTCATGATCTTATAGGCTTGATGTTATAAATTGATGAGTTTAGCTAATGGAATTCTACTGATCAGCTCAGATGAGTTATCTTTAATAGAGTCTGTTGTATAAATGTGGTCGATCAGTTCTTTCAATTCTGTTTCACCATGTGAGAAGATTCCATGAGAAACTATAAGACTCACCCGGCCTGCATTGCGTTTCCTGAGTTCTTTAGCAACTCCGACAAAAGTGGCACCACCGTCGCAGATATCGTCTATGATAAAACAATGTTTACCATTAAGGTCTTCCTGATCTACTGTAATCTGTTTAATCCTGCCATTACTTACATCTCTTACTTTATTACACAATACAATATCAGCTGTATAGTTAATGGCTTCGGCTAATTTATATATTTTTTTCAATGCACCTGCATCTGGAGAAACCAGCAGATAATCTCTTTCTCCTTTCAGTACCTCTTCTACCAGGCTACCATTAGTGATTAATTCACAGTTGTTCAATAAAGCCAGTGAAACTTCTGAGTGTACATCAAAAATATAGATCTTATTAAAACCACAGGAATTCAAAAGATTACAAACAACCTTAATAGATAATGGTTCTCCTTTTACCATAACCCTATCCTGACGCGCATAAGGCAGATACGGAATGAATACGCTTATATTTTGGGTTCCGTTTCTTCTCAAAGCATCTACAGCCAGTAAAAGCCTCATGATATCATTGGAATCGTTCAATCTGGCAGTGATCAGAACATCATCTGCGCTATGCTTAAGTTTAACATGTACCTCCCCTCCACTAAAAAGAAAACTCTGGCTTTCTATTTCTTCTAAAGCTGTACTACAAGGGCTAAATCCGGTTGATAAATTTAAAACTTTCATATCTATTTGCGTTATTGATACACAAATTAAATACTTTAAAATTTAACATCAAAATAATTTGCGTAAAAAAAACGCAAATTAAAAAACAAACAACAAAACGCACTGTACTACAGCAGCTTATAAAGATCAAATCCTTTAATTTTAAGTTGATTATACTTTTTACTATCAAAAGAATACAATTTACCAGGCCGGCCGGCCCCCACTGAAACACCCTTTTCATCGAGTTCGACAACAAGCCCCAGTGACATCACCTTACGTTTAAAATTCCTTCGGTCTATATCATGCCCCAGCAACTTCATATAAAGCTGCTCCAGATCAGAAAACAAGAATTTCTCATCCATTAATTCAAAACCAATAGGCTCGTAAGTGATTTTAGCCCTTAAACGGGCAATCGCCTTTTCCACGATATCTTTATGGTCAAATGCCAGTTTAGGCAACTCGTAAATATTAAACCAATCTGCCGCCGAGGCATCGGTAGAAGCAAACAATTTGTAATCAGCCGATTTAACAAGACCAAAATAAGCGATAGAAATGATCCTTGTTCTTGGATCACGATCTGGTTTTCCAAAAGTAAAGAGTTGTTCCAGGTAATTAATTGATATCCCTGCTTCCTCTTTCAGCTCTCTTTCAACAGCATCTTCTAAAGTTTCATGATCCAGAACAAAGCCCCCTGGTAGTGCCCATTCGTGGATATAAGGTTCAATCTTCCGTTTAATTAACAATACAGATATTCCCTGGTCCCGGTTATATCCAAAAACAATGGCATCTACTGTTACTTTAATATCCTGTCTGATATGGGTACTGGTTTTGATCATGTATAGAAATGGCTGACTACAAAGTAAGGACATTAATCTATTATTAGGAAAAGTTAATTCCTGTTCCGCTTTAATCCTGCACAATCAGGTGGTAATCCACTTTTCCGCTACCATTACCGGAGAACCAGATCGTATAGTTCTTTCCGCCGGTAAGTTTAGCATCAGTCAGTATTACAGGTACAGCTGTGCCTTTATACGCGATATTTAAAATGGCAGCAGGATCAAGCACGACATAAGACGAAATTTCATTATGCATTAAATTGGTATAAATCACGGTACCTGAATTATCCTTAATGGTAATCCCTCCGGACAAAAAATTGTTCAGGTTTGCAAACCTTACTTTAGCTTTCCCCGGCAGGTTTTTTGTATCATCCTGAACTTCCAGTATAGTCAAAGAATTATTCTCTTTCTTATGCGTATAGAAATACGTATAAGAGGTTCCGGCGGGGATGTTAATAGAAATGCCTTTAGTAGTCACCTGAGTACCATAGTTAGTCAGGTAAAGAGGTTTTCTGGATGCAGCAGTTATAGGACCTGTGTTTTGCCCGAAACCAATACTTCTTGAACTGACCTTTACCTGTCCCTGATACAGATCCTGAGGGATGGAAGTAGAAACAGCATTCACAAAGGTTATTCTTGCCGTTCCTTCTGTTTTAGTGTCTTTTTTGCAGGAGCCTAAGAAAAACACCAGGCATAAACCAGTTATCGTGACTAAGGATTGGAGCGTGTTATTGAATAAAAATACAGAAGTCTTCATTGTTCTTGATTTTTGAATTTTATCAATCATGTTTTATGGATTAAAACAGATAAACAAAGTTTTCAATCAATACCCCTATATCTTCTGTATTTTTTTTTCTGGCATCAGGTCCTTTACCCTCAATTACTTAATTGGTGTAATCACTATTTTTCTGAACTCTATAGGCCCGTGATCACCCTGTATATAAACAGGTCCCGGTTCACCTTCATTACTATCAAGGGCTCCGCCGGTAATTCCAGGAATTTCCTGATTGCTGATCACAGTTTTACCATTCGCTACTACTGTGACCATACGGCCGATGATCATAATATCAAAAGACTGCCACTGATCAGGTCCTAAAGCCGCGATCTCGCTTGGCGACAGATATCCATAGATGCCACTAAAAAGCACACTTGAAGGATGGGTATCTTTTGAACTGTCTTCAATTTGCACTTCGTAACGTCCCCTTAAATAAACTCCGCTATTGCTGCCTTTCTGGTATTTAAATTCAACATGCAAT
>Ga0194135_10001640_pt1 | contig 13430 bp, 4 predicted proteins | sample LitLau_LLRF_2013_FD_134024 | JGI IMG/M metagenome (GOLD analysis project Ga0194135, IMG submission 134024) | Freshwater sediment microbial communities in response to fracking from North America - Little Laurel Run_MetaG_LLRF_2013 (version 2) | ecosystem: Environmental > Aquatic > Freshwater >...
AAAACTTCCGTACCTTCAGGGTGGAGGTTATCTCCGTGTCTTATAGGCTTGGCTCGTTCTCCCGGAGTAAGACTCTCCTTCGGCTTTTGATAAAAGTCCCCTTCAGGGCGAAGGTTATCGACAGGACGCTTGACATCAGCTCGTTCTCCCTTCAATGGAGCTCCTTCTCTCGGCTTATCATAAAAGTCCCCTTCTAGTTTTATCGAGTCCGGATATCGAATCTGCTTCGGTCGCTCTCCCTTTGGAGCTGGCTCATTTTCCTTCCCGTAGAATTCCCCCTCGGGCTTCAAGTTGTCTTCGTACCTTTTGATTTCTTGTCTCGTCGTTTGGGTGAAGATCGTCTCGCCGTCTGTCTTTGTAAACGTGTTTCGTCTCTTCATCTTCTCGTCAAAGTCACTTCGGTTCGTACTCAAGTACGAAGTCGTGCCTTCTGACCTCAGATTGTCCTCATGGCGAATGGGAGTTGCTCGAGGGATCACGATGTACGTCGTATCAATCACGTCTTTGTTCTTCTGTCCTTCCACTTGTTCCAAGTAAGTTGTGGACGTGATTCTCTCGTCTTCCACAGCTCGAGTGGTTTTGTCGCGTTGATCTCGACTTTCGAATGAAGAGGCTACGCCGTACACATCCTCTATCATTGCCTTCCCTGTGACCCTTTGGGAGGTCATCAGTTGGTTCCTTTGGGCAAGAAGCTGAGAATCGGTCATCTCTTCATAGAGGAAGGTTTGAGTGTCAGTAGACAGAGTTTTCGATTCCACACGCTCGTCAATCTCAATGTTTGACGAGACTTTGGCTGTTTTGATTTCTGTAATGGACTTCTCAACGTTCTCTGTGGTCTCTAAACCTTTCTCACTCAGGCGAACGATTCCTCGGGAGATTTCTCGTTCTTGGATTTCCTTCAGTCTCGCTGTCTTTAGGGATTCTTCAATGTCCACTCCATAAACTGTTTTAGATTTTGTCAGAGATTCCAGCTGAGCTTGAGCTAGTCGTTGGTCTTCAGTTTGTTCCATGGAGGACTTTGAGTGAGTGACGACTGTGAGTCCTTGCACGTCACCGAAATTGTGAGTTTGTCCTTCACTCATTGTTTCCAGCTTGGAACCACGGAATTCATTCCTCAAACGGGTGTCAACTTCTTGTCTCACTAACTCAGTTGTGGTTGAAGAACTTGACTCATTATTGATATCCTGAGTGGAGGACTTCACTAAAGAAGAAGTCGACTCAGATGTCAAAGTCTTTGAATCTTTCAAGGACTTTTGGTCGGTGCGAGTAGACTTGGAAGTGGAAATGTCTTCCATTTGTCTCATAAGATGAGAAGAAGACTCTTCTGATGATACTTCCGTTACTTCGGTTATGTAAATAGTTTTTCCTCCACGGATTATTTTTCTCGTTGTTCCGTGGTCAACGGCTGGGGGAAGTTCGCTCTCATAAATGACTTTGCGTGTTGTAGTTGTTGTCTTCAGATCTCCCTGGTCTCCATCCTTTGTGGATTTCTTCCCAGCGGTTCTCCAATCGTACTGTGTGGTCTTTTTAGATGTCTCCGTTTGGTTCAAATGCTTCGTCAAGTCAATAGACGATGACATTTGGTCTTTGGAAGTTCTGGATACTCTCTCAGTGTTAGATTTGTGCAGATCCTTGAAACTCATCTCATCATCTTCATAGCCTAGAATTTCACCCTCCACAAAAACAGACTCCATCTTTCCTCCACGAAGAATTCTCTTTGTGGTTCCTGGAGCTCGAACTACTTTTCGTGCAGGAGTGGAAGTAGCCAAAGGAGAGCCAGCAGTGACCAGTTCTTTCACCGTGGTCCCTGTACGTGCTGCTGTTGTTGAGATCTCTGAAGTGTCCATGGCGGAAGTGCTTCTCTCATCCGAAATAGTTTCGGTTTTGTCTCCTCTGATAACTTGCTTTGTAGTGCGGCTTGTGACTTGTGGAGGACCGTCTCCTTCGTAGACATAAGTCCGAGTAGTTGTGGTCACAACCTCACCCGTGTCCCCAATGATATCTCCAACCTGTGTACTAATACTTTGGTCTTGTCGTCGATGTTGCTGCATTTTCTGTAGTTCAGAGCTAGTGAAAGTTTTACTGGTTTTCTCCGATTGACTCAAATGGCTAGACAAATCAATTGATGAAGCCATGTTGTCTTTCTTCCTACTCTGCGTGGAGACTTTTGAAGTCGACTCTCTCAGACTTTGGTCTAGTGCAGAGCCAAGTTCATCTTCATACCCGATGATTTCTCCTGGAACAAACACTGACTCCATTTTTCCTCCCCGAAGAATCCGCTTGGTTGTTCCAGTGGCTCGAATGACTTTTCTGGCAGTGCTATCTGAAGCTTGTCCTTCTGTTGTGATTACATTGGACGACCTCAACGTTTGGGATTGCGATGAGACTGACTGGTCAGAGATGCTCCGTTCATCTGTGGCTGCTTCATGTGTCTCAACTCTACTACCTGGAATGATTTTACGTGTTGTTTGAGACGTCACTTTTGGGGGACCATCTCCTTCGTAGACGTAAGTCTCTGTTGTCGTGATGACTTCACCCGAGTCTTCAACGAAGTGGCTTTGAGCCTGACTCCTTCTCTGGGATTCCAAGTACTTCTGCGAACTACTACTACTACTACTCTCCATTGTCACAGCACTGGAGGACGACTGGTCCAGCGAAGTCAGTTGTTGCGTGTTTGTAGCCGTAGATGAAATATCCTTAGTGTCTCCAGACACCCCGGAAGTTTTCTTGGACGATAATAAGGATCGATCAGTCAATTCATCTTCATATCCAATGATCTCTCCTTCTACAAAAACTGATTCCATTTTTCCTCCTCGGAGAATCCGCTTGGTTGTTCCAGGACCTCGAATAACTTTTCGACCAGACTGAACCGAACCCAGGACCGAACTTGAACTCAATTGCTGAGAGTTTTTCTCATCAAGGACAGTTTCGAACTTATCTCCTCGTAGGACCTGTTTAGTCACTTGGCTTGCGACATGTGCAGGTCCATCTCCATCAATAGCTACTGACCTTGACGTGGTCAGTATTTCTCCGGAGTCTCCATCTCTCACACCTTTACTATCGGTGGCGAATTCCTTGTAACTTTTCGAACCCTCTACCTTGCCATCAACTTCGGAAGTAGAGGAATGCAGGGCAGAAGCAAAGCTAGAGGAGGTCGAAGTCGCTTGGACGTTTGATTTCTGAAAGGCATCCTCAGCTTCTTTCCTTGCAAATGAATCCGCTTGATCTTGTGATTGCTGGTACAACTTAAGAATTGAACTCTGATCTAGTTCATCTTCATATCCCAAGATTTCTCCTTCAATGAATATTGTCTCCATCTTTCCTCCCTTCAGAATTCGTTTTGTTGTTCCTGGAGCACGAATCACTCGTCTGTTTGCATTTTTAGCATCTGATTGTGCGGTCAAGTCGCCTTTGTTCACTCCCGAAGACTTCATGGAACTTGACTTTTGAACGCTGCTACTACTAAGACTGCTTTCTTCCTTCTTGGAAGAACTGCTTTCCACCACACTTTTAGAAACCTTGGAAGATGACGAGGCCTGTTGGGATTTCTGAATGGCTTCAGAACTAAAGCTGCTACTTTGCGACATTTGACTTTGTGCTTGATTTGAGGATGAGAAGCTCTGACTTTGTTGAACTGAAGTGCTCCCCCCACTTTGCATGTTCTTTTGAAGTTCTGAGAGGCTTTCGGAAGTAGAGACAATATTGACTCCCTCTGGATAGAGATATTCGTCTGGAACTGTCTCAATCTTCCCCCCTCTGAGACGCTTCTTCCCTCCTCGGCTTGGACTTGGTGACCTATCACGACCTCCAGCTCCCATTCCTGGAGGGTACAGTCCATACGAAGGAGTCATCTCTTGAGTATTACCCGACGAAGATGTCACCTGCTGACTTGACGAGGACATCACCACCGATGAAGATGACTGCTGAACTTGTTGCGAGGACAAAGCAGTAGATGAAGATGTGGTTTGTCCACCCACAATGTGCCGACCGGTTTCACCCACGGCATCCAGCGATGTCATTGAGATATCCCCAGAGGACATGAGATTCATATTGTCCACGTCATGTCTGAAACTAAACCATAAAAAGCATTTCAGTTTATTACAGCAATATTATTGTGAAAGGAAGTGCATAATGGTTTCCGATAAGAATCAGATGTCAAATAGCAAACTACCGTTTAGCTTGTTCAGCTTGTTTTTGCTGAAATTCATCGGAGTACGAGGATGTCATGTCCACATGTTCCCCTTCAAGTGTCATGGCAGTTTGTCCACGTTTAATGGACCCTCGTTCGACCTAAATACACATGACCAGTGTTTTCTTATTCATAGCATATTTCACCTTAACATTAGGTACAATGTACAATAATACGTTGTTAAGCAGTCGCATATATATTGCTCACCTGGCTGTATGTCTTATACTGATCTCTGCTTTCCGTACTCACACTATGCTGATCGTGTGATGACCCTGAAACGATGTGCTCCTTGACGTGATCGATTTTGAAGTCATTGTGGGGACAACGATGGCCACTGTAACGATTTGTTCAAGCAAAATAATTAATTTTATATTGAAACAAGTAGTGTTTCGATTCGCAGTGCATCACTCATACTCTCTTTTTGTGAGTCGACTAGATAAAATCTTGAACATAAAAACAATCCTAATTATCACACATCCTCGCAGACTTAAGCTTGATTGGTTGACTTAGCATTCATGTACCACACACGGCAGACTTTGGTATCATTTCATTTATAGCACTTCCTAAAATGGACGTAAGCTAGAAAGAAAGGGTTGGCGTGTACAAAGCGAGTTCTTTGCACTCACATTTCATATCGCCTTATACATTAAGTTTTGAAAGTTGTAACCTTTGTTCGAAGCCTCAGGTACACACACATAATCATTAAAGTTGTACAAACATTGCAATCGCCATGCATCGCACAATTACTCTTAGCAGACACTATCATCAAATTCCTCATTATAATGCAATGGCTTCGTTTGCAGTTTTTGTTCCTTCGGGCTCCATATGGAAATCAATAACGACTTGTAAGAAGGAAAAAAGCAGCCTCAAAATTCATGTCTTCTTTGATGGGAATTGCATTCACATATTCTCAATCTTCTCAAACGCTGCAGAACATACAGTAAAGAACTGTCAGAAGGAAGACATTCGTGCGATTGTCTCTGAATATTCTCCAGTTTCACCCTTTCTACTTTTACTCCTGTGCCTACACGTCATTAATGCCCTGCTATGTCGTGACTGGTCTCTTGCACAGTCTGCAAAATCGATTGACCACCAGGTTGCTAGAATTAACTGCACAATATCTGAAAAGCACACCATTCGTGCATGGGAGTTTTGTAACTCAAATGGACACTCCTCATAAATCTCCCTCTACAAATCAATATTTTAAGTAGTTGCAATGACCTGTCGCAAATTCGTACTTTGGAGTATCTGGTACTTTTCCTTAATTGATACTTTCCAATCTATAATGCTTTTACTTTGGCAAGAGCTCCAAACTGGATGTGAATGTCAAAGTGTCAAACTATTCATTATACTCTATTGCTGAAAGTGCTCCGACGATTCCCTGAAACCCCTTTTTACTTCTACTGATATAGATTTTGTATTATACTTGAATGTAGATCTGGTCACTTGCAACCTTTGTAAAAAAGTACTTTGAAAATAATAAATTCCATAACATTACATTTGTGCAGATATGGCAAACAGATTTTTATACACTCTTCATTTTCCCCCTGTTCTTATTGTCAGTTTGAATTACTGCTGTAGATTGTATCAAATAAGACTGCAGGTATAATTTAGGAAATAGGTTCATTAGAAATAGTAAATCTTAACAGGCCGGTTCAGAAGCCGCATTTTAATCTTACTCTACCGTGAACCCTACAATTCCTGTATATGAATACAGCCCTCAGGCTTAGTCCATTTGTTACGTCTGCATTTATTTATTATTCAACATTTTTATCTCCCTCGATTCAGACGCAAAGTCAGCCATATATTCGTATGTATATTGTGCACACAATGAGGCCTAATACCAAAATTCGTATCGCCAAACAGGATGGTAACAACTCATGGAGGTCAAGCTCATGCCGGCATTCTCATTTCTGCATGTAATTTTCTTATGAAACGCTGCAAAAATATGCTGATGATATCAAGTCATAGGTAGGGCGATCAAAATGCAACTTTTTGACGTGGAGCTGACCAAAAACATCCAAGTATCACTTAAACAGCTGAACTTGATACACGCCAATCTTAATATTCTTAATCTTAATCTTATCTCATTATGCATATTTTATAACTTATTATTAAAGAACTTTTACAGCATATTTACACGCCATGTCATCAGTTCAAATACAAAAGGCTTACCTCGCATTACTTTTAGGATATTAAATGCAAGAATTACTTGAGATCTATATGTTCGCTTGTTCTATTACTTTTAGATCAGAGAGATGCAACCTGCAAGTGCAACTATAGACAAGAATGATCTCATCGTTGAATTCAATGGTGTCAAAGTGTTAATAAGTTGAAGTAAGAGTTTTAAAGTGTATTGTATTATACAAAATCTGTTCTAGGAGAGAATATACTTGAGCTAAAACGTGTATACACCATGTCTACTACCCATGCCCACCACGTAATGTTGGATGTAAAGTGAATTAACTCAACAATGAGTTTTGCACTTCTGCACGGGAGAATCTTGTGTGTACCTTACTTCAATTGTAATACACACGAGTTATATTCTGATGATGATGGAATATATGCAGTGAATTTAACTGGTTACGTCATGCATGCCAGTAGTACGGTTACGTATACACTTAAATAGGAAGTAATCAGCACAAACTCATTTATTATATGGAATGCACGAGTAGGCAAGGTTTAATATTAGTTGATTATTGACACTCTGTGTGTAATTCTCTGAATAATATCGCATTTCAAAACCGAACAAAAATTGGTGTCCATAAACATAATAGTTGCCTAGAATTTCAGGGAGTGATTGGGATAATGACAAATGGTAGGCTATACAAGTCTTTACACTTGCCTGTGAGTGTGTTTAGCATTTTATTCGATCAGATTATCGCGTGTGCAATATTACTACTAGAGAGACTAGAGACTGGATTACGCTTAACTCAGCCACGGCATATTGGTCAAGTAACTCATACTCATATGAAAATCACTGTGTGGGATACTTAAACTGTTCCATACAAATACTTACTGTACCTGTACCTGTCTACATCTGAGGTTTAAACGCCACTACGTGAGATTGAAATAATGACATAGTCTACCGTGGTTTGCTTTCCGTTGACCTTGTTTTTTACTCACGGACTCGCTTTTACATAAATAAATCTCATGCTCCCCTCTTTTTTGTGCTGGACCACAACAAAATCACAATTTAATTTTCATGTGGTGTGTTTATATGGGTTTAAAGCCATAATAGAGAAATTATAAATAACCTCAGAACCTTATAAGCAGTTCAAGTTCAATGATAAAAAATGCAGCAATTTTGTGGAAATGCAGATTTTAAGGATGCATTTGTAGGAGTTGGCAGACGTGAGATATCAAAAGAATTAATCACTTGCCTCAGTCATATATTTCAAGATGAGATTGTAAATGACAGAGTTTCATGAACGACGACAGTGTCTATGATGCTACTAACTACCTTAATTGACAGTCCATTCGCACATAAATACTAATTAGAGAAGGAGGCAGGCGAAGATTGGAAGCAAGGCTGTTTTCTAAGTCATAAGAAGTCAAATCGCGTAGGCAGAAGGGACAATATTTCTCCGTACATGGAGTTGTGGTGGATGTTGCAAGTTCTGATCATATTATTTGCGAAGGATCTTGTGTTGCAATGAAGCACACAAACATCATCATAATAATCATGGCCATAATAAGTATTACCAGCCGGTTGGTCGATGTCAAAAGATGACGAAGACAAATACATCTGGCTCATTAATGCATCTTGTGTGCTTTGCTGACTTAAAAGAATTCGTTGTATTAACTACGATGAACTTATGTTATCTTAAGTTAGTGACGCCAGTTCTCATTATGGTTCAATATGGATATAGTTTAATTCAAAACAGGAAAAAATCCGTAGGATGCAGGACGTGTGCTGTGAGTTTATGATCCCTCCATGAGTGTCTACTCTACCACGGAGGATGATGCTGACCATTCAGAGAAAATCCAAAAGCGTAGTTTGGAATTTACATAGGCTTATAAAACTTAATCCCTTTGAATGCTTTGAAACGGATTCTTGCAGAAGCAGAGCTAATGTGGAGGTTAAGAAATGGATCAGTTCAGCTGGCTATTAAGAATAAGTTCCTTACAATTCGAATCAAACATATGATGTCCTCACAATGGAATGCTGTCTATATAAGTGATACATTTCATAATATGAATACAATCGTGAAATAGAATATCAGACACGAAACACATTTAAAGATTACTATATAATACCACCAGCAGGACATGATTTGCACACTGTAATGAACAATTAGGACTTTACTTTTGGTGTCATTGTGTTTAATTGATAAGGAATCAGGCATAGCTAAGCAATTGAGAGATTAGATATTATGCATTCAGCTACGGTGAATCAAAATGAACAATTTACAATATCTTATTTGACAGATACCCAGACAGACACACAGCTAGTCATGAAACTGGAAGCTCGAAACAGATTCGTTCAACCTTATTATTTGATAACCAGAAATAATTTCTCACTAAAATGTTTTGCTCATACAGGCAGTTCATTTCAATCAAACCCCTAAACAGTTTATATTACACTGAAGAGACATGATGATAGAGATTAATTGCAAAATTTAAACTAACTAAAGTAAATCTTATGCTGAATATAAGCCATTCAGGCTGAATTCACGAAATTGAACTATGCCTCTGTTAATACAAACTGCAACATCCAAGGACAAATATATTAAAACTGCCAACTTGAATAGCTAGCAAATACATATGACGACGCTTAGGGTGATGATGCTTGTCGGATTTGTTTTTGTAACCAACATAATTTCTGTACGCAAACTTTCATGCAACAAACTATAGCTATACTACTACTGCTGCATATTATATGCAAACATCTGCCAAAAGAAAACATTTCTGTGACTTTTTACGTGAAAAAGATAATTACACCTTAGCTTCGGCAGCATTATTAGCCGTCCATCGACAATTACTTTACCTCTAAATATTTCATAAGTGTAGATAAAATACTCCTTCTTCATGTTCACTTACCCGCAAGTACAGATCTCACAGATACATTTGGATTTGGTTGCAGTTCCTTCCGTGGAAGTCTTCTTTGATGACTCCTTTTTTGGAGACGAAACTTCCACTGTGACTCCTTTCTCTTTCGTATTAGCATTTGCATCTTTGCCCGACTCTTTGATTACCATTTTGATCGTTTACTTATTCACAAACACCCTTCACTTCAAGATAACACTCCAAAACTGACTATATGTTATTGTAGCTAATCCGTATTATGCACAGGAATCCAGATTGTTGCAATCACAATTTGATGTGTACTTTATCCACAATATCTTGAGTGAGATGTGTCCCTATGAATAATATGAAAACACTGGCTGGTTTCTTAAAGCTTTATCCTAGGGGTAATTCGGCAAGTGTTATCATAACTTTTGTATTCTTTCCCTTTTTCTTGTGTTTTTCTGCTTCTGTGAATGAATACAAATAGAATAATAATAAGTCAAATGTATTAATAATTCAAAATTCAAGGATTGATATGCAAGAATTTTTCTCGTCTTTCAATGTTGATAGCAGCAAGCACACCGTTCTTTTACGTACAACGCTACATCATGTATGCACTACACACCCAACCAAATTATAAGAACTTATCGGGATTTGAATAATAACAATAATAATAATAATAAAATAGTATACCAAACTTGGTGCACAAAACTACTAACAAGAATTATCCCACAAGAAAGTACATTCCAACTCCGATTGTTCGAAATAATTCACGAGACATCGCGTTATAATAATGCAAACTTGTCTCTGTATCGACAGGAGAGCGAGTTCTTGAGGAATGTGCAAATGCAAAGTGAGACTGACAGAGGCTAAATGGAGTGTGTGTGTGTGTGATTATTAGTAGTATGTAATGTCTTTCAGCCAATTTTTGGCATTAGGGTAGAGAAGAATTGTATGGGTGCTGATGTTGTTTTGATTTGAATCTCCTCTTAACTCTGCCATAAATATATGATGCATGCAAACATACAATGGGGAATGTATATAGTTAGTAGTAGTTATAATTATAATTATTCCTCCTTGTCTGTCAGTCAACTTGGATGGAACTTGGTACTGATGAGGTGAGCGTTGGCAAAAAACCGACTTCAACTTTATGGAATCCATGCATGGCCAGAACGGATTTGAAGGTTGCGAATGAATTCCCTTTTGATATTTTTCTTGCACACCTTTATAGCTACTGCTACTACTAGTTGGGTTTATGCAATAGACAGCTTGGGAACATGTGAACGTGTTATTAACTACATAATTTACTAGACCAGTGGGACAAAAATCTGTTTCTTTCGAAGATGATGATGTCTACTTTGGTATACAGTCGTACGCGAGTTGACTGCAATAATTTTCCTATTGTGTATTGAGGCAAAGTGAGACTGACTGAGTTTTTAAATAGATAAACTTTCAACATTTAACACTTGACATGTAACAGCGTACTTGTCGAAATATTCTCTTCTATTTACTTTGTAATTATTTTGTTTACTAGTAATTTATCTTAATTTCATTTTTGTGAGTTTTATGTTACATATTTAGATAATGAGACGGATAGAGAGAAGAATAACTCAAAAAAATAATGAATGTGCTTGTACTTTGTTGAGATACTACTTTAACTTGTGTACTTTCTTTTCTTAAAAAATCACGATAAGATTCAGATTTTAATCGGGTGAAACAATTCCTCGATATTACAGCTGGTGGTGATATTCGTACAACAAACGCCGGTTGCTTGAATGAACTTACTTTTGGAGATATAAAGATTAGTGTGTCTCTCCCTTTCTGTTGATTTCAACTCAGTTGTAACTTTCAGACTGAGGAGGTTCTCTTGAGAACTACAATAAGATCTCGAGGTGAGCATTGCAGAGATCGCATAAAAGCTTAAAAAGTTAAATTAGCTAAACAGGTTGACTGAGCAGGAGGATAAAAAACAACACACAAAATAACGCACTCCCACTTACAGAAGAAGAGGATACTTATCATCTCCGTGGTCTTGGATTCTTACAATGCATAGATCTTACCTGGCTGCGAAAGCTAATATATAGAATCTATATACTCACACTCGATCGCAAGGGAGTGACTATCTCTAACCTAGCTATTACTAGAAGAATTCGCTAATACAATGCGAGTAACCATTTAAGTTGTGTAATGCATCCGCTGCTGCAACTATATATACACACACATCCACTTTTAAAAGTGCTGTATGGAATGGACTAATCATATTTATCTACCATGATGTAATGCAATTATGAATTTTAGATACTACAAACCCCTTTCCCTTTCAGGTGGATGACAAAGCAATTTGCATCGGTACCTGTGTACTTGATTATCATTATAGTTATTCACATACTTGTCAATTGTCTCGTCTTTCGCTTGGTTTTAACCAGGAAGGTGCTCAAATGCCAAGTTGCTGCGACTTGTGTGACATAGTTTTTGAAGTACGACAGATAGACATTAATATATTATGAAGTATGTCTATCAAGCATTATAATAATACGGCAAAATAAGGATCTTGTAATGTACTTTAATTTTTCTAATGCAAATTATTACATAAATCAAGGAATGTTTTTTATGCTACTTGAAAGCATTTCAGGATGCGTCTTCCTTTTATAGCTTTGGTGAGAATCTGAGACGGAATTAAGATACCAAAAATAACATATTGTAATGAATAATCATTATTTACTAGATTGCTCACATTCATTCTATTTTCACACGACAAAACATATAATGACTTTTAGAACTAATCTATAGGGCAGTATTCGTCGCTGTTTCCTATTCCGACTAATTGAACTACCTAAATTAAAACATTCGATTCTCGAATGACTGAATGGGAGCCAGATTGGAGGTATGGATTAGCTGTTGAATTTTAATTTGATTTTAATGCACGTTATACAATCAAAAAAGGGTTGAAGTTAGGTTTGCAGGCTTTGCAGCATACAGAAATGTCTGACGTGTTAATAATTTAACCCTTTATGGAGCTTATTCAGTCCACACCTGAACAGAAAATATGCTTCACGGAGGAAGTTATTTCATATCTTTCTGGCTATTTGGGCGTGGGTGGAAAATGTCTTTCTATGAATCAGTTCATCAAACACAAGATGAAGATGACCAAGTTTGTCTGTTGTAGTGAGTGTGAACATAACAATGCTATACGTACTGGCTCTGATATTGAGTCACAAAGCTCGCGAAAAGATATAGCATACGACCACACGTTTATGTCGACCAATCTGGTATAAGAGTCGTACACGAAGATCTTTGCACCTGCATACATCCCATATCGCATTAAGCGTATAACTGTCTTCATCTTCAACCCTTTTACCTTCACACCTACGCTGGAGCCTACACTTCACGAGCAAATATAGACTAAATAGAAATTCTACTTCTACGTGAGACGTCTTATTGTAATCACTCCTTCGAGGATTTTAACACCTGCGAACTCCGAGATAAATAGTTTAATTGAATTTATTTCCTTACCATTTTAAAACTTTCCATGTTGACTTCGACACACTATCTATGACTGGTACAAAAACTGAAAACTCTATTAATATTATGTAAATAGAACTCTGGAATATTTAAGATGTCTTAGGTAAGGTTATCACGGGTGAGTCTGAGCAGTTCAATGTACATGTCAACTCATTTCCTTTAGCCTAGCAAGAAGTGTCGAATCCGAGCTGCTCCAACTGGACACAAATCATACTTGATATCTCGGAATTATTTTTTGCCATGCTCATTGCTCAAAACTACAACCGTCTCGTAGAGACCAGTGGCAAACATACAACAAAGGATAACTTGTTGGTACAATCGGCAAAATGTACAAAAGCGTACATGAAATAGCCTAAGGATTTGTAAGCCTGCAGACTTGTCTCTGTAAATTCTGACGTATAAAGCTTCTCAATTCGTAGTTCGTAGTATGCAAGGCGAACGCGAACTTAGAATGTCTTGGAAGTCTTTGCAATATTAGCTTACACGGATTAAAAGACTATAATAATAATTATCTGCATACGATTTTACACCAATAATTTAGAACTATAAAAGTGTAGCCCAGAAAACAATTTTTATTTATTATATTTGAAAAAATGAACTTGAACTGGGTAAGTATAAATGCTACGAGACGACGAGAATCGACATTCATTCCGAAAATATTTAAGCATTCGTTGTATTTGCAAGCTTAGATGGAGGGCGTCTATTAGGT
>Ga0194135_10001641_pt1 | contig 13430 bp, 12 predicted proteins | sample LitLau_LLRF_2013_FD_134024 | JGI IMG/M metagenome (GOLD analysis project Ga0194135, IMG submission 134024) | Freshwater sediment microbial communities in response to fracking from North America - Little Laurel Run_MetaG_LLRF_2013 (version 2) | ecosystem: Environmental > Aquatic > Freshwater >...
CTCCCCCCACAGGCCCCCTCTAAATGCCCGCCCTGAACTTCAAACAAGTCGACGTCTTCAGCGCCACCCCCTTCAAGGGCAACCCCCTGGCCGTAGTGTTCAACGCCGACGATCTCAGCGACGAACGCATGGCCACCTTCGCCACCTGGACCAACCTCAGCGAAACCACCTTCCTGCTCAAACCCCGCGACCCCCGGGCCGATTACCGTCTGCGCATTTTCACCACCACCCAGGAGCTGCCTTTCGCCGGTCACCCGACCCTGGGCAGTTGCCACGCCTGGCTCGAAGCCGGCGGCGTGCCCCAGGGCGAGGAGATCATTCAGGAATGCGAGGTGGGCCTGGTGCGCATCCGCCGTCAGGGCCATCAGCTGGCCTTTCTCGCGCCGCCGCTGCTCAAGTCCGGCCCGGTGGAGCCCGAGGTGCTGGAGCAGGTGCGCCGTGGTCTGCGCCTGGCGCCCGGGGACATCGTGCAGGCGCAGTGGGTCGACAACGGCGCCGGCTGGCTGGCGGTGATGCTCGGCGAACGCCAGCAGGTGCTGGACCTGCAACCGGACTACCCGGAGTTGGTCGGCCTGGCGGTCGGGGTGATCGCGCCCTGTGACCCCGAGCGCGATGACAGCGACGCGCAGTTCGAGGTGCGGGCCTTTATCGCCGGTGATGGCATGCCCGAGGACCCGGCCACCGGCAGCCTCAACGCCGGCCTCGCCCAGTGGCTGCTGGGCGCCGGGCTGGCACCGGCTCGCTACCGGGTCAGCCAGGGCCTGAGCATGGGCCGGGCAGGGCGGATTGACGTGGAACAGATCGGCGATGAAATCTGGATCGGCGGCATGGCGCGCACCTGCATTGAGGGACACCTGAGGCTTCTCCAAACCAGTGAGCAAGCATGCGGAAATACACCTTCGCCGGCTGATCCGAGGCATCCATGAGCGCGCTGAGCCCTGGCGATTTTGCAGGCCCCGGCACGCACAAGCCGGCACGGCTCCGGTGCACCTGGGCCCAGGCTGTGTCCTGCAAGGGCTGGCTGCTGCGGGCCGGCCTGGTGGGTTTGCTGGCCCTTGAGCCCCTGCTTTGCAGCGCAGAAACCACAGCGGTCAAACAACAGCCCGGCCCGGCAACCTTGCCCGGCAAGACACCGCGCAGCGAATCCGCGGCATCCGCCAGCGTGGCGGCCACGCCAGGGGACCAGGGCGTGGCGCTGAATGCCGCGTGCAACCTGCCGCTCAAGCCATCCGCCGGCAAGGTCGTGGAAATCTATTGGACCCAGGGCCCGGAGAATCGTCGCGTCGTGGGCCGCGAGGCTGACCATTACGTCGATCTCAATCTGATCGTTCGAACCGTGGGTTACCCGCCTGGCGAGTGCATCGAAGCGACGATTCAAGCCGAAAAGGCTGCCGATGAAATTGCCGACAGAATCAAGAAAATCGTGCTCAGGGGAAAGGTTGACGACAGCGGCATGGCCTACTTCAAAACGCCTCTGAAGGACTACACCCTCAATTTGCAGGGCAGCGAGCCGCCGTAGTGTGCGCCACCGTGCGAGAACCAAGCGCCGCTGCAAGATTTGTCGCGCGCAGGTTTTCAATGGCGGCTGCCGCTGTTGCGTCAGATGGTCGCAGGCTGGCCGCGTCGAGGGGCCGACACCCCCTGAATCGCGGGGCCTGGCGGGTATTGTTACGGCTTCGGCAAGGCTCTGTTGAGCCGTGCGGGTTTGTACCCTGGCGGCTCTGGGCATAAGCTTTCAGCCTTTTTCGCCATCGCTCGTGTTATCCCGCGCTCAGCCTTAGGAAAAATCATGTCCAGCCAGTTCCCAGAAGCCCGTCCCCGCCGCCTGCGTCGCTCCGAACAACTGCGCAGTCTGTTCCAGGAAACCGAATTCACCCTCAACGACCTGGTGCTGCCGATTTTCGTCGAGGAAGAAATCGACGATTTCGTGCCGATCAAGAGCATGCCCGGGGTGATGCGCATTCCCGAATCCAAGCTGGCCGGGGAGATCGAGCGCTACGCCCGCGCCGGGATCAAGTCGGTGATGACCTTCGGTGTGTCGCACCACCTGGACTGCGATGGCAGCGATACCTGGAAGGAAAACGGCCTGGTGTCGCGCATGTCGCGCATTGCCAAGGACGCGGTGCCGGAAATGATCGTGATGTCCGACACCTGCTTTTGCGAATACACCGAGCACGGCCACTGTGGCGTGATGCACGGCCATGAAGTGGACAACGACCAGACCCTGATCAATCTCGGCAAGCAGGCGGTGGCCGCGGCCCGTGCCGGCGCCGACGTGATCGCGCCGTCGGCGGCCATGGACGGTCAGGTCCAGGCCATTCGCCGGGCCCTGGACGCCGCCGGTTTCACCCAGACGCCGATCATGGCCTATTCCACCAAGTTCGCTTCGGCGCTCTACGGCCCGTTCCGCGAAGCCGGTGGCAGCGCGCTCAAGGGCGACCGCAAGAGCTACCAGATGAACCCGATGAACCGCCGCGAAGCGGTGCGCGAGTCCCTGCTGGACGAGCAGGAAGGCGCCGACTCGCTGATGGTCAAGCCCGCCGGGGCCTACCTGGACATCATCCGCGACATCCGCGAGGCCTCGCGCCTGCCGGTGGCGGCGTATCAGGTCAGCGGCGAGTACGCGATGATCAAGTTCGGCGCCCAGGCCGGGGCCATCGACGAGCAGCGGGTGGTGCGTGAAACCCTGGGTTCGATCAAGCGCGCCGGTGCTGACCTGATCTTCACCTACTTCGCCATGGACCTGGCCCTGGCCGGGATCTGACCCGGCCTCCGCTGTACCCCCCACGAACGTCGTCCGGCGTTCGTGGCTCTTGCCAAGACTTCCGCCTCTACATGACAATGCGATTCATTATCAAATATGAATCCTTATTGTCATGCCCGCCGACGACTTATCCCTGCGCTGTGCCGTCACCGATCTGTACACCCATCACCACGGCTGGCTGCAGGGCTGGTTGCGCCAGCGCCTGGGCAACACCTTCGATGCCGCCGACCTGGCCCAGGACACCTTCGTGCGGGTGCTCAAGGCGCGCAATGCCCTGGAGATCCGCGAGCCGCGGCCCTACCTGTCGCGTATTGCCCGGGGCCTGCTGATCGATCTGTTTCGCCGCCGTTCCCTGGAGCAGGCGTACCTGGAGGCCCTGGCCCTGGTGCCGGAGGGCGAGCATCCGTCGCCGGAGGAGCAGAACCTGATGCTCCAGGCGCTGTTGGAAGTTGATCGCCTGCTGGACGGCCTGGGGGCCAGGGTCAAGCAGGCTTTCCTGCTGTCCCAGTGCGATGGCCTGACCTACGAGCAGATCGCCGAACGCCTGCAGATCTCGGTGCGCAGCGTCAACAATTACATGGCCAAGGCCATGGAGCATTGCTGTCTGATGCAGATGCGGATGCAGTTGTCATGAGTTTTGCCAAGCTGCAACTGAGCGTGGGCGAGCGCCAGGCCATCAGCGGCGCGGCGCGCTGGTATGCGCAGTTGCGCTCCGGCACAGCGAGCGAACAGGAGCAGGCAGCCTGGCGCGAATGGCTGGCCGCCGACCCCTTGCACCGCCAGGCCTGGGAACGCATGCAGCAACTGGGCGAGCAGATGTCGGCCTTGCCTGGTGGCCTGGCCGGTTCCACCCTGCGCGGGGCCGGGCGCTCGCGCCGTGAGCTGATGCGCAACCTGATGGTACTGGCCTCGGCCGGCTCCCTCGGCTGGCTGGGCTGGCGCAGCGACAGCGCCCAGCAACTGCTGGCGGACTATCGAACCCAGGTCGGCGAGCGCCGCGAAGTGCGCCTGGCGGACGGCAGTGCATTGCTGCTCAACACCGACACCTCGGTGAATGTCACTTTCGACGGTCAGCAGCGCCGGTTGCAGTTGCTCTGGGGCGAGATGCTGGTGAGCGCTGGCGTTGATGCGCTGCACAGGCCATTGCGGGTCATCACGCGCCACGGTGAGGTCCAGGCCCAGGGCGCGCGTTTCGTGTTGCGCAGCGAGGAACGCGAGGATCAGGTGGCGGTGCTGGAGCAGGGCGTGCAGGTCAGCCTGGGTAACGGAGCGCTGGTGCGTCGGGTCGAAGCCGGGCAGCAACTGGCCTTCAACACCCGGAGTTTCGCCGCGCTGCAACCCAACGACGCTTCAGTAGGCGCCTGGCGCCAGGGCAGCATCATCGCCCTCGACCGACCCTTGGGGGACTTGCTGGCGGACCTGTCGCGCTACCGCCGCGGAGTGGTGCAGTGCGATCCGCAGATTGCCGGCCTGAAGATTTCCGGGGCCTTTCCCATCGATGACATCGATCGCGCCCTGGCGGCGCTAGAGAGCGGTTTCTCGCTGCGCATCGAGCGCTACACCCGCTATTGGGTGCGGGTGTCCCAGCGTCGCGTCGGCTGAAACCAAACGGTAAAAATAATTATTCCGGTCTTTGCACTTTTGCCCATTCTGATCCGGCTCATCCCCCAGTGGATTCATTTTCAAGATCGGGGAAGGCAAAGCATGTCTGAAGTTCACAAGTCGAAGTTGGCCCAGGCCATCAAGCTCGGGCTCTGGGGCGCGCTGGCGGTGTATGGCGCGGCGCTGCTGCCGTTGACCGCAGTGGCGGCCAGCGAACAGACGGCGGTGCGCCGCTTCGACATTGCCGGCGGTGACCTGACCGAGGTGCTGAGCCGTTACGCCAGCGCGGCCGGCGCGGCCATTTCCTTCGATGCCCGGCAGACCGCCGGCCTGCGTTCGGCGGGGCTCAAGGGTGAATACGGGGTACAGGAAGGCTTTGCGCGGATTCTTGCCGGCAGCGGCTGGCAGGCCGAGCCGCAAAGCAATGGCAGCTATGTGCTGCGCCCCGTGCCCCAGGGCAGCGGCGCCCTGGAGCTGGGCACCACCCAGGTGCAGGGCCAGGAGCTGGGGGCTACCACCGAGTATTCCGGTTCCTACACCACCGGCGCGGTGACCATCGGCAAGGGCCAGCACTCGCTGAAGGAAACCCCGCAGTCGGTGACCGTGATCACCCGCAAGATGCTCGATGACCAGAACCTCAACACCATCGACCAGGTGATGGAAAAGACCCCGGGCATCACCCTCTACGACTCGCCCATGGGCGGCAAGTATTTCTACTCCCGGGGTTTTCGCATGACCGGCCAGTACCAGTACGACGGCGTGCCCCTGGACATGGGCAGCAGCTACGTACAGGCCGACAGCTTCAGCAGCGACATGGCCTTCTATGACCGGGTGGAGATCCTGCGCGGCGCCGCCGGCATGCTCAAGGGCGCGGGCGGCACCGCCGGCTCGGTGAACTTCGTGCGCAAGCGCGGCCAGGCCACGCCCCACACCGAACTGACGATGTCCGCCGGCAGCTGGGACAACTACCGGGCCCAGGTGGACACCGGCGGGCCGTTGAACGATGCCGGCACCGTCCGCGGCCGGGCGGTGGTGACCCAGCAGACCCGGCAGTACTTCTACGACCTGGGGGAGCGCAAGGATCAGGTCTACTACGGCGCCCTGGATTTCGACCTCAGTGACGACACCACCCTGGGCCTGGGCATGGCCTATGAAGACGTCGATTCGCGCCCGTGCTGGGGCGGCCTGCCGCGCTACAGCGACGGCAGCGACCTCAAGCTCGGCCGTTCCACCTGCCTGAACACCGCCTGGAACAACTCGCGCAGCAAGCGCGCGACCTATTTCGCCGACCTGCGCCAGCAGCTCAACGATGACTGGGCGCTGAAGGTGGCCGGGGTCTACAGCCGCAACACCCAGGACATCGAGTACGCCTTCCCCAGCGGTTCGGTGCCGGTGGGTGCCAGCCGCTCCAGCACCCTGATGCTGGGCAGCATCTATGACTACGATCAGGTGGACTACGGCTTCGATGCCTATGTCGACGGCCACTTCCAGGCCTTTGGCCAGGAGCACGAACTGATATTCGGCGCCAACGCCAGCCGTTCGATCAAGGACGACTTCTACGCCGTGGCCGGCTTGCCGCAGCGGCAGAATGTGCTGGACCCCGATCACCACCTGCCCAAGCCCGATGCCAGCTACTACGAAAGCAACTCCACCCGGGGCGGCCCATCCGATCTGCGGATCCAGCAGCAAGGGCTGTATTCCACCCTGCGCCTGAAACTCGCCGACCCGCTGACCCTGGTCATGGGCAGCCGGGTCAGTTGGTACAAGTCGCAGAACGATTCCGTGGCCTACTGGCGCGATACCCGCACCCCCAGCAGTGCCCGTTCCAAGGAAACCGGCGAGGTCACGCCGTTCGCCGGGGTGCTGTACGACCTCAACGACAACCTCACGGCCTATGCCAGCTACTCCAGCATCTTCACCCCCCAGGGCAGCTATCGGACCCTGGACGGTGCGTCTCTCAAGCCGCTGGTGGGCAAGAGCTATGAGCTGGGGCTCAAGGGCGAGTGGTTCGACGGCCGCCTGAACAGCGCCTTCAGCCTGTTCCGCACCCTTCAGGAGGATGCGCAGCAGGACGACCCGGCCTGCCCGGACAGCACCTGCTCGCTGAACTCGGGCAAGGTCCGCGCCCAGGGCGTTGAAGCCGAAGTCAGCGGCGAGGTGATCGAACGCCTGCAACTGCTGGCCGGCTACACCTACACCCAGACCAAGATCCTGGAAGATGCCGACAGCCACAACGACGGTTTGGCGTACAACAGCTACGTGCCGCGACACCTGCTGCGGGTCTGGGGCGATTACCAGTTGGGCGGTGCCCTGGAGCGCTTCAATGTGGGGGCTGGGGTCAATGCCCAGAGCGACAACTACCGGGTCTCGCCCACCAGCGGCAAGCACATCAGCCAGGCCGGCTATGCGATCTGGAACGGGCGCATCGGCTATCGCATCGACGACACCTGGTCCCTGGCGCTCAACGGCAACAACCTGCTGGACAAGCGCTACTACACCACCATCGGCACCGAAGGCTTCGGCAACTTCTACGGCGATCCGCGCAACTTCACCCTGTCGGTCAAGGCCGAATTCTAAGGGCCCTGGCGTTCGCGCAGGCTTTCTGCGCGAACGCTTCAGGCCGTGGGCGGCGCGGCGTCGAGCGCAGCCCTGACGCGGCGCAACCGCGGCTAGGGGGCCGGCGCCCATGCATGTGCAACCCCACACCCGGCCACTGCTGCGCAGTGCGCCGAGCGCGGATCAGCGCGGTTTGACGGCGGCCGGGCTGTTCTGCGGGGAGATCTCGCGTTCGCGGAAATAGCGCTCCAGCACCCGCGGATCGGCCGAACGTTCGGCCAGGGCCACGTAGGTGTCCGGGCGCAGCAGGTACAGGGCATTGCGCGCCAGCCCCGCGCGGGCATGGGCCGAGCGCCAGTCGAAGATCCGCAACGGCACCCGGTGTTCGGCGCACCAGTCCTGCACCGCGTTGCTGGTGACGCCATAGACGTGCACCTGCCAGCCCAGATAATCGAGGCTGTCGAAGTTGTCATGCTCGCCGTCGCGAACCCAGGGCAGGCGGTCGCCGCCGTGCACCGGGCCGACGCCGCCGGCGCTCAGGGGCATGCCCCGGTAGTTGAGGGTGATCTGCGACACGGTGCGAAAGAGAAATTCCCGGGCACTGTCGAAGGCGGCGATTTTCGGCAGCAGCAGGGGCGCCAGGCGGGTGCGTACCAGGTAGGCGACCGGGCCGTCGGCGGTGGCGAAGCTGAACACCCGGTCGGTGGTGGCCACCAGGCGCCGGGCGAACTCCATGCGTTCGATTTCATAGCTGTCCAGCAGGCTTTCGGCGCTCTTGCCGCTGAGTACCGCCGCCAGTTTCCAGGCCAGATTGATGGCGTCGCCGATCCCGGTGTTCATGCCCTGGCCGCCGGCGGGGCTGTGGACGTGGGCGGCATCCCCCAGGAGAAACACCCGCCCCAGGCGAAACTGCTCGGCCACCCGGTGGTGCACCTTGTAAGTGGAGAACCAGTTGACTTGGGTGACGTTGACCTTGAGCTGATGCATGGCGCGCTGGCTGACGTCTTCGAAACGCAGGTTTTCCGGGTGCTCGGCGCGCTCGTCACGTACGGTGCCGATTAGGCGCGCACGGCCGCTGTGGGCCAGGGGAAATACCGCGAGAAAGTCGGCGTCGTCCAGGTCCACGTGCAATTGGCCGTCGATGCTCGGGCCGTCGGCCTCGACATCGGCGACGTAGAACACCTGCTGGTAGGTGCCGCCGGGAAAACCCGTGCCCAGGGTCTTGCGCACCGTGGAGCGGGCGCCGTCGCAGCCGGCCAGGTAGAAGGTCTGGCAGTGTTCCTCGCGGCCGTCGGGGCCACGCAGGCGGGCGTTGATCAGGTGGCCGTGGTCGGTGAAGGCCAACAGTTCGGTGCCTCGCTCGACGCTGACCCCGAGCAGGGCCAGGCGCTCGATCAGCAGTTGCTCGTGCTCGTCCTGGGGAAAGATCTGCAGGAAGGGGTAGGGCGTCAGGTCTTCGCCGATGGCGTTGAACGGCAGTTGCGCGGCCCGCTCGCCGCGGACCCAGAGGTTGACCGCCGGCACGTGGTGGCCGCGTTCGACGATGGCCTGGGTCAGGTCCAGTTGGCGGTACAGCTCCAGGGTCCGGGCCTGCACCGCCAGGGCCCGGGAAGTGCTGCCCGGCCCCAGGGTCTTGTCGATGATCCGTACCTTGACCCCCTGCTGGCGTAGCCAGAGCGCCAGCACCAGGCCGGTGGGGCCGGCGCCGATGATCAGTACGTCGCTGCAGTTCATGTGTTTGCCCTCGCTAAGAGATCAACGTCATGCATCTGGCTGCGGGCAGCGCCTGCCGCGGGGTCAACGCTGGGCGAAGGCCAGGTTCAGGCCCAGTCCCGCAAAGCTCGCGGCAAAGCTGCGGCGCAACCAGCTCTGGACCTTGGGCGACTCGATCACCGCGGTACGGAACAGATTGGCCAGCAGGCCGTAGAGCACGAACACGAAGAAGGTCATGGCCATGAACACGCCGCTCAAGAGCAGCATCTGCGGGATCGGGTCGCTGCCGTCATGGGCGATGAACTGGGGCAGGAAGGCCAGGAAGAAAATGGTCAGCTTGGGGTTGAGGATATTCAGCAGGCAGGCCTTGAGCATCAGCGCGCCGGCGCCGTGGCTCACCGTGTTGCTGTCCACCGCAAAGGCCGAGCGATCACGCCAGGTGGCATAGGCCAGGTACAGCAGGTAGGCGACCCCGGCGAACTTCAGGCCCTGGAAGGCCAGGGCGCTGGTGTGCAGGATCGCCGACAGGCCGAGGATCGAGGCCAGCAGGTGGGGGACGATCCCGGCGGTGCAACCGATGGCGGTGAACAGGCTGGCGCGCTTGCCGGCCACCAGGGCGGTGGAAATGGTCAGGATCACGCCGCTGCCGGGAATCAGCACGACGATCAGACTGGTGAGCAGAAAATCCAGGGTCAGCATCCGGGTGTCACTCCATTGAGGGCGGGGTCATCAAAGTACACCCAGCCACACCGCCAATAGAAGGATTTTAGCCTGTAGCCGCTGCTGAGCCTGCGAAGCTGCGCGAAGGTCCGCAGGACCTTGCCTGGCGATCCCCAGCCAAACCGCTATCGATCCTGAGAACCCTGCGTCCCTACGGGCCGTTCGCCGCCTGCGGCAGCGGCTACAGGGGCGTGGCGGGAACAGCGCTGGCATTGCTTGGTCGAACGCCTCGTGCCGCTGCTTTACTTGCACGGTCCTCGCACAGCCATCTCGCGGAGTCCCATGATTTCCCACCGTCTTCTCAGTTGCCTCCTGGGCCTGTCGCTGCTGGCCGGTTGCGCCAGCCCACGTGGCCCCCAGGCGCCGACGCTGACCCCGGAGCAGACCCAGGCGCAGATCCTGCGCCTGCTGCCGGCCCAGGTCAGCGACCGCCCGGGCTGGGCCCGGGATATCCAGGTGGCCTTCAGCGCCCAGGGCCTTGAGCCGAGCCCGAGCAACCTGTGCGCGGTGCTGGCGGTGACCGAACAGGAATCCACCTTCCAGGTCGACCCGACAGTGCCGGGCCTGGGGCGCATTGCCCGGGAAGAGATCGACCGCCGCGCGGCCAAGGTGCATGTACCGGCGCTGCTGGTCAGCGCGGCCCTGCAAGTGCGCGGCCCGGACGGCCAGTCCTACAGCCAGCGTCTGGCCAAGGCCCGCAGCGAGAAGGAATTGAGCACGATCTTCGATGACTTCATCGGCATGGTGCCCCTGGGCCAGACCCTGTTTGGCGGCTTCAACCCGGTGCACACCGGCGGGCCGATGCAGGTCAGCATCGAGTTTGCCCAGCAGCATGCCCAGGGCTATCCGTACCCGGTGCAGGGCACGATCCGCCATGAAGTCTTCAGTCGCCGTGGCGGCCTGTACTTCGGCATCGCCCACCTTCTGGGCTATCCGGTGGACTACCCGCAACCGCTGTACCGTTTTGCCGACTTCAACGCCGGCTGGTACGCCAGCCGCAATGCGGCGTTCCAGGCCGCGGTCAGCCGCCTCAGCGGGATCAAGCTGGCGCTGGATGGCGACCTGATCCGCTACGACTCGCTCCTGCCTGGCAGCACCGAACTGGCGGTGCGCAGCCTGGGCAAACAGCTGGGGCTGCGCAACCCGCAGATCCGCGCCCAACTGGAAAAGGGCGACAGCCAGGCCTTTGCACAGACCGAGCTGTACCGCCAGGTGTTTGCCCTGGCCGATCGAGCGGCGGGCCGACCCGTGCCGCGCCAGCAACTGCCGGGCATCGAACTCAAGAGCCCGAAGATCACCCGCCAACTGACCACCGCCTGGTTCGCCAAACGGGTGGACGAGCGCTACCAGCGCTGCCTGCAACGGCCGCTGTAACCCCAAGGGCCTGCCCGTTGTAGAAGCTGGCTTACCAGCGAAGGCGTCCACCAGGGCGCTGCAAGGCTTGCGCTCCTGTTCGCCGGCAAGCCGGCTCCTACGGTTGGGCGCAGAGGTGTGCCTGCCTGCCGTAGGAACTGGCTTGCCAGCGGAGACGCCCTTGACAGCGCAGCAGGACTCACAGGCCTCTTCGCCGGCGAGTGCCGGATGATTGAGCCGCTTGTCAGGCACTTGGGCCGCGTGGCAGGATGCGCCATGAATTTTTTCCGCCTCGACTCCCGCCTTCATCACCATCGATCTCATTTCAGGGGCCGTGGTCGCTTGTGCGCGTCGAGCCGTCAGTTATCGAGAGAACGCGATCACTGACCGTCGATGAAAAAAAACCAAAGGCGCCCTGCAAGGCGCCTTTTTTATTGCCTGTCAAAAACCAAGAGGAAACACCCATGACCATGCTCCGTGGCACTCGAATGATCACCGGCCCGCAAGCTGCCGCCCTACGCACCCTGGAGGAGCGCTTCCGGAGCTGGCTTCATCGAAGCGGGTGCTGAAGAAGTCATAGTCCCGGCGCTGTGGGGCCAGGACACCTTTATCGAAAAGGCCGGCGGCAGTGAAGTCATCGGCCAGATGTGGGCCTTCAACGACAAGGCCGGCCGCCCCTGCTGCCTGATTCCGGAAGCCACTGCACTGTTCCAGGAAACCGCCCGCGAGCTGTTGGCAGGACGGGAGCAGGCGATCTTTTTCTACGTCGCTCGCTGTTATCGCTATGAACGGCCGCAAGCCGGGCGGTATCGAGAATTCACCCAGTTGGGTCTGGAGATACTGGGGCCGGAACCCTTGCAGGCACTGGAGCGCGCGCGGGAACTGTGCGTTGGCTTTCTGGATGCCCTGGGCCTGGAGTACGAGCTCAACCTCGGGGTCAAGCGCGGCCTGACCTACTACCTCAATGGCGAAGGTTTCGAGGTGCGTTGCCCGCAGTTGGGTGCGCAACAGCAAGTGGTAGGTGCCGGCGCCTACCGCGAAGGTGCCGGCTTCGGCATCGGCCTGGAGCGCCTGCAACTGGCGCTGCAACCCCAGTCGTAGGCGCTGGATGGCCAGCGAAGGCGTCCGTCAGGGCGCTGCAGGGCTTGCGCTCCTGTTCGCCGGCTCCTACGGCGGGTTCAGGGGCGGCGGCGGACGAACTTGCGCCACAGCCACACCCACAGCAGCGCCAGGGGGAAGGCCAGGATCACGAAAGGCAGTACGTAGCTGCCTTTCTCCAGGGCTTCGGCGGTGCCGTCGGCCAGGTTGTCCAGCAGGTTGCTGAAGGCGCGCTTGAGGCTGGATTCGCGACGGACGCCGTCATTGGGCTCGAAGTTCAGGGTCAGGCGGTTGGTGTCCAGGCGGCGCTGTTGTCCGGCGTCGGTCTGGGCCAGGGCCTGCAGGTCGTTCTCGATGCCCGCCTGTTCCTTGCTCAGGGCGATCAGGTCACTGACGCTGATGTCCTTGCGCGCCGCCAGTTCATCCAGGCGCTGTTGCTGGGCCTTGAGTCGCTGCTGTTGGCGCTGCACGTCGGCTACCGCGTCGGCCAGGTCTTCGGCGGTGGTGATGCGCTCACCCAGTTCCGCGCCCTGGGAGGCTTGCTGGACGATGGGTTCGACGCCGTCCGGGACGATGCGCAGTACCACCTGGGCGCGGTACTTGCCCTGTTCCAGGCGCAGGATATTGCACGCGCCGAATTGGGCTTTCTCGCAGGCTTCGCGGGTTTGCGCCAGGCGCGGGCCAATCTGCGCGGCAGGCAGTGACAAGGTCAGTTCGTGCTCGTAGGCCAGTTGCGCGCCGGCCTTGCCCTGGGCGCCGCCAAGGGCCACCGCGGAGCTGTTGTGATCACTGGGGGAGCAGGCGCTGAGGGCCAGGGCGCCCAGCAGGGCAAAGGCCAGTCGGCGGGGGATGGAAGGGTGATCGTCCTGATGTTGCATGGGGGCTCCTTGAGTACCTGAAACTGCGGCTAGGGCGCAGGTGCGCATCTTACTGCTGTTCCCAGGATCACCACGATCGCGGCGCAACTTATTTTCGCCAATTTGCCTGGCTGATGCTCATAGGCATCGTGGTCAATCAGGGCTACACCTGTCGTCCTGGGCAACCCTCTGTCACCCAGCGGTTCAAGGAGAGCCTCATGAGCCAATCGGACATCCCCCAGGGCTTCAGTCCCGTGCCCCGCAGCAGCCCGCTGCTGGAGCTGATCGGCCCGGTCTATGGGCGTGGCAGTGGCCGTGAACTGTGCCTCGGCCTGCGCGCCGACACCCGCCACGCCAACGGCCGGGGCACGGTGCATGGCGGCATCATCGCCACCCTGGCGGACATCGGCATGGGCTACGCCATGGCGTTCTCCAGCGAGCCGCCGTTGCCGCTGATCACCGCCAGCATGACCCTCGACTACCTAGGGGCGGTGCAGGTCGGGGAATGGATCGAGGTGCGCCTGGAGCATGCCAAGCGCGGCCGGCAGATGGCCTTTGCCACCGTGGTGCTGCGAGTCGGCGAGCGTGAAGTGGCCCGGGCCAGCGGCGTCTTCGCCGTCTCAACTGCAGCCCTGTAGCCGCTGCTGAGCCTGCGAAGCTGCGCGAAGGTCCGCAGGACCTTGCCTGGCGATCGCCAGCCAAACCTCTATCGATCTTGAGCACCCCGCGTCCCTACGGGCCGTGCGCAGCCTGCGGCAGCGGCTACA
>Ga0194135_10001642_pt1 | contig 13422 bp, 12 predicted proteins | sample LitLau_LLRF_2013_FD_134024 | JGI IMG/M metagenome (GOLD analysis project Ga0194135, IMG submission 134024) | Freshwater sediment microbial communities in response to fracking from North America - Little Laurel Run_MetaG_LLRF_2013 (version 2) | ecosystem: Environmental > Aquatic > Freshwater >...
CCATAACAATTGTCATTAAGAGCCAAGTAAGGAATAGGAATATGTAATGAAACTCCATAACTAATAGTATATTCCTGAGGAAATATCAAATCCATTCCATTTGCACGAGAAGAAGAAACTCGGAATGATTTTATAAAATAAGGTTCATAGTTATTATTTAAAAAATAAGGAATAGGATCTTGACCTGGTCTAGGACCCGAATTTATTAATAAAGTTAATTCATATTTTGCTCCTTTAAGGTTAAGAAAATAACCATGAACAAACTTATCAAACTCATAGTCTTCATCTATTAAAGTATTACTTATTAAATCTCCACTATCTACATAATAATCAGTTTCTTTGTATAATTTCCTTAAACCACTAACTATTATATATGAATTTTTATAATAATTTTCACTATTTTCATCCAAATCTTTTAAATATATAATTCCCTTAATCATTCCGGATCTTCTATCGTTTTCATTTAAAAAATCTAATGTAAATATAAATTTAGCTTGTTCTGTAAAAAATTCCGCATCACTATCATTGTCATAATGAGTTTCGATTTGACTAAAATCGCGAGAGATGGTAGTTGGCTTTAGTACATAGGTTTTGGAATCCATTGGCAAGTCTTCTTGCTACTTGATGTTGATTATGAAAAGTTGTCGCGTCGTAACTTTCGTAATGATTTATAGCTCTTATTATATTATTTTGAAGAGAAAGTCCCTTGCCGTATTTGCCTTTAAATACAGTCGAGCGCTTATTAGTTTTGACTCTATGTGCGATAGTGTCTATGTTATCTTCAACTATATGATGTTCAATGTCAGCTGATGTAGTAGGTTGTTGTTCAACTATATCATGTTCTGTCTCTTCTATAAATTTTCTATAGTTATCTCTTATTTCTTTTTGAGCCATATTAGAATCAAGGTTAACATCTTCTAAGTATTGATATTCAGTTGAGTAATCATTTTCCTCCTTTGCAATGTCATTTTTTATCTTATCGCTAAGTCTAGCCTTTTCTCTAAAATCTCTTATATAATTAGAAAAATAAAATATTAGCTTTAATTTAGCAATGCCAAGCGTCTTTATCTTTCTATGTTGAAGTTTATAGTTGTTATCTAATGGACTTTCTCCTTTGTCATAGATTTCTTTTTCATGCTTACTAAACACTCGTTCAAAGTTATCATTATCTTTTGCTTGAATATTATAAAATTGTTTGATAAACTCTGCTGCAGCATTATAATCTAATTTTGAATAAACAACATAATCAGTATGTTGAGTCGTACGATCAAAATTAATAACAGCATGAATAGAAACATATTGAATAGTATGACCTGCATATTGTTTCCCTTGATTGTACATTAATGCTGATGCTATGCTCTTTAACTTGTCGTAGTTTGTAGATGATGTAAAATTAAAAGTCATATCCAAAGCATTTGTAGCTATAGTATAATTATCATCACTACTCATTAAAGCTAACAAAGGTTCTATAGGCGATATATTTGAAAATAAATCATTTTCATTATCCATAATGATGGAAGACAATAAACGAATTTCACATGCGATTGATGAACCAAAGTTCACAGAAGAACAATTGAATGAATTTCGTGACGGATGGTTATCTAAATATACAAAGATAAGATATAGAGAACCATTACTAAATACAGAACCACCACCAAAATTAAAAGCGGATAATAAAGAAACAACAGTTCCTAGTATACCAGGCGCAGCTCTTTCAGGAATAATAAATCCTGCTACAGGTTATTTATATTCAGGACTAGCATCATTTCATGATTGGAGTAATAGACCCTTAGGACCAAGAATTCCACAACAACAAAATGGTCCAGGAGAACATCAAGCTCAAGTTAATGCTAATAATCTTGCTCAAACAGCTCCTAATAATCAACAAACTCAACAAATTCAAGTTCAAGGAGGACCTCAACCTCAAGCTCTTCAAGCTGTTCCAGAGCTTAGACGTTCAACTAGATTTAAGAAGCCATCAGCAAAACAAATACTTATAGAAGATGAACCTATCAAGCTTGCTAATTTAGAAAAAGATACTCTCAAATCTAATATAATTATTGGGTCTCACGTGAAAAATCTTGTTGATGGTATAACAAAAACAAAAGAATTGCAGGGACAACTTGATAAGATTGCAAAAAATTATAGTACAGGTATTAATGTTCATAAACTTTTGCTTAATAATCAACAAGGAGAGGCTCAAAAATTACTTGAGCAGATAAAGACGCAAACAGGTTTTACAAATGCACAAGACGCTATTAATCATAGCATTGTTCAATATGCTGATCTATCAAAACTTGCTAAATTACCAAAGATACCAGAATATACAGAATATATGCCAATTGCTAATGAATTTGATAGACAACCTAAAAATCAAGAAGATATTAGAAAACTTCAATTATCAACTACAACGAATAACTTGAAAGTTCCAATTGATGCTATTGAAGCTACTCGAAAACATTTTAATGCAACATCACCAGATTCTTTTACAGTTGATGATATATTAAAAAGACATTCAATGTTAAATGAAGAAAATGGATTTTTAAGAAATCTTTATTTAAAAAATCATGAAGAAGAAGTAATGTATAGAGATATTGCAGCAATATTAAAATCAACTGGATATGAAGTATATTCAAAATTATCAAACTTAAATTTATCTATTAATTTTGATGGTATTTCTGATGATACACGTCAGTTAATAGAAATATCAATGGTTATGGCATTGGGAGCATATCTTGCAAAGACAGCTATTAAATTAATATCTTATCCTATTAATGAAGCATTACAATCATTAAATATTGCAAGAACAATATGTGCTGAATTGGTATTAAGAGGAGAGATACCATCAACAATTTATAAGTATTTGTTAACTTATGCAAAGTTATTTCTATCAAAATTTTTTAGAGCACCAAGAGCTATTCCTCATACTGGTGAGATAAATAATGATGTTGGTCCTGATGGACCACCTGGTCCAGGAGGTGGTGGTAGTGGTAGTGCTAATTTTCCTAAACCTAAACCTAAACCACCACCAGCTCCACCAGGAGGACCACCAGGTCCACAAGGTCCTCAACCTCCATCTCAAGGAAGCACTGTAGTACCTTCTGCGCCTCCAGCAATATTACCTTCAGCTCCTCCAGCAATATTACCTTCAGCTCCTCCAGCAATATTACCTTCAGCTCCTCCAGCAATATTACCTTCAGCTCCTCCAGCAATATTACCTTCAGCTCCTTCTGCTCCAGTAGTTCCTTCAGCTCCTCTAGAAGATCCAAGGAATAGACCTGAATATGTTTATAATGAAAACAATCATGTTCCTAGACCAGAAACAACTATTATAACACCCGCTCTTAATAATGATACAAGACAAGCTAGAGTAGATACTAGTCAACCTCTTGTTCCACCAAATGGAGTTTATGAACTTGCTCCAAGACATTATAGAGATCTTACCACAATTATTGATGAAATAGCCGGTACTGTTGTTATGGATCAAGCAACTTATGAAACAAGAACAAGAGAAGCAATAAATAGATCTCAAGAAGGAAGATATGAAATAGTTCAAGGACGAACTGATTTAATACAAAACTTAGGTAGACAAGAAGAAGAAGGAGATCAAATAGTTGCAAATCATGAAGATTTTAATGGAGCTATGCAGGCAGTTCTTCAAAGTCAATCCACAGAAAACACAATAGCGAGTTTAATGACTGATGGTTTATTAAATCAAAATAGTCAAAATGATAGTGCAGGTGGAATAGCATCAACAGCGGCTGCGTTAATGCCTGAAGCTATAGCTAATGTTGATGAAATAAGAGAGGAACAAGTTGAGGATGAAAAAACTGAAAATGAAGAAAACCTTACAGCGGAGCAGAAAAAAGCATTACGAAAAAAGAAAAAACTTGAAGAAAAACAAAAAAAGAATTTAATAAATAAAAATACAAAGATAACTTTTGTTGAAGGAACTCAAAATATGACAACACCTGTAACTGATAGTATTAGGCGAAATTTAGTGCAAGCAAATAGTTATATTCCTTATACTGGACCAGCCCCTCCTTCTACTCAAAATAATCAACAAGTTCCTCCATGGATAGGAAGAGTTGGTAATGCAGCAATACAAACAGCAATAACAGTTGGAGCTGTAACATCTGTTGCGGCTCCATTAATTAATTACATTACTCAAACGCCAGATTTAGCAAATCAACCATTTGCACGATCATCTATAAGTAACAATCCATTAGTAGAATCAACAAGTGAAAGAATAGAAAACGCTCTTTCAACTTTTGTTCAACCATCAAATACAACGCTTCCAAATACTCAACTTGCAAATAATTTGCAAAATAATTTTAATAATCAACCACATAATATGCCAACGCGAACGTTAGAAGATAATGCTATTGTTCCTGATTCAACTTCTAATTTTCTTAGAAATTTAGCAACAGGAGCAGCTGGTGCAGCAGTTATTGCTCAACGAATTTTATCAGGACAAAAAGCATATCAAGGAGGTGGAATTAGTTCAAAAGTTGATAATCATGAGGAAAATGCAAAAATTTTTAGTAAACATTATCATGACACTGATAATTATTTGAAGAGTATATTTCCCAAGAGAGCTAAAGTCGCTGATTTATTTAGACAACATTTTGTTAAACAAAAAGAATATAAACCTTTAAAATATGAAAAGAAACCAGCAAAAGGTTGTGGAATATGTGGTGGAAATATGGATCTTATGGTTCATGATAAAGATGTTAATGACTATACATGTAAACCTTGTTTTGATAAAGAAAAGATGACGGCAGGCAGATTTCTTTCAAGACATACCAAACTTTATCCAATATCTGAATCAAAACATCCACAACATATTGAGGACGATAAACAACATAAAGTTAATTCATTTTTACTTGCTCTTGATAATGAAAAACCAAAAACAAAGTTTCAAGAATTTGATGAATCTGCAAGGATACCCAAAGATTGGATAACACGTTATTCACAAGACTATGTTATGGATAGACCTCATTTAAAAAAAGATAAAGAAAAGATGACTTATTTGTTGGGAATGAGAGAACATGCTCCTGAATTTATGAGTACTCCACTGAAAGCAAATCTTCAAAAGATGATATTTAATCATTTAAAGAATGAAAAACCAAAACCTTCAATACCTGATTTACACAAGTTTAATACCTACGACGAAATTCATCATCAAGTTACTCATGGTTCTGGATTTCTCCATCATTATATAGTATGACCGCAATAAACGGATTGGGTGATCGCTTACTCGTAGTATTAAATCAAACAAATAATTTTACAACAACTATAGCTCTAAATCCTCCTATTCAAAATCAAAAATTTTTTAGAGCTATTTGCAACAACATTTGCGTTATAAATTGTGATTTTAGCAAATACATTTATTCAGTAGACGCTGAAGGCAACTTGTCACAATCAAAAAATATTATTGTTGGAAAAGAGGACTATTGGTATCCAGTATTAACAAGTTTGATTAACAATACAACAATATCCTTAGTATCTCCTTCTCCAACAACTTTTTCTAATCCTATTTCTATTTATTTTGAATTTGTTACTGAAGTACCATCAGACTTGATGAAAAAGTTTTGATGGATCTTCAGCTTATTTGTTATAAACCTATTTCTATTTCTTCTCAATCTATTTCAACTGCTATACGAGAGCTTCAAAGTAGATATTCTCTAAATACTGCATATTTCTATTTCAATCAACAAGTTGTTTTGGTAGAAAAAATTGGCATATATTATTTGGACGAACCAAACAATTGGAATGGTTTCGAAACAGAAATTATTATTATATACATTCAGCAAGCTGTCGCTGATATTAGTCAATTTTTTTATACCACTCAGTATTACGCTAATATTGATTTGTATCTTAATCCTTTAAATTTTTATTGTAAAAATATTATTTATACTTCTAATAGCGCATTAATTCGTGCGTCTAATAATCAGTATTATAGAGTATTTGCTATTGGTAGAAAGATTATTTCTTTTATTAATGAAAATATCGAACCATCTCCTTATTCGTCACCTGAACCTGCTGTTATACTTGATAACATTACAAAAAAATCATATAGTAAAGCCAATCCAGATGGCACTCTATTATTTTCTTCTAATGATATTTCTATAATCTTTCCTTATGTTTTTGATGAAATTATATTTTATCCTTTAAATTCAGTTATACCTTCAGGAGTAATATCACAAAATATAGTTTCTAAAGACTACATAAATTCTAATGAGATTGTTATACCCCAAACACAAAATTTTGTATTTTTATTAGTTCAACTTTTAAATATCTATAATATAAATAATGTTGCTTCTTTAGATATATTATTTTCTAAAATAGTTCCTTTTGATACTATATTTACATCTAGAAAGCCAATTTGTGGAAATAATAATATATTTTATAATCCTTCGACTCTTGCTTTTTATAATTACATTTATCCTTCAAATTTAATTCCAAACTCAACTGTCAATTCTAATGGAATTACCAATGGAACAAATTTCATTTATACTTTATCAAATTCTTTCTATTATCAAAATTATATATATCCAAATTTTATATATAACGTGTTTACTGATAAATTGTATTGGCCACAGTATATTTATAATTTTAATTCTGATGGATCTATATCTAAGTCCATTTTTAGTGGTACTATTTCTTTTAGTGGTCCTCAGTGTGTATTGGAATGGACTTTGGCACCTAATTTTTATAACTTTGATGTTCCAGTCACTTCTCTTAACAACATTGGCCTTTTAATGAATTCTACCAAAAATAATCTAATATATCCAAAACCAAATAATAATTTAAGATATAATGATATCTATAATGTTTTATTTACAAATACTCAAAGTAATTTGTTAACAGTTGTAAATGGAGCTGAAGATATTAGTATAAACGAGTATATTGTGTTTCAAACTAAGAATGTAGTTTCAACTCAATTAGGAAGTTATACAAATACTTATTTTGATGGAACTCCTGATCCTTCATTATTACAAATAAAGAATAGTAGATTGATAACTGATGGATTAATTTTTGCAGATCCTGCTCCAACTTTTCTTAATACTTTTTTCTTAGATCAAAATCCTTTATCTTTAGGAATAAGAATTTATCCAAAAGCAGTTGATATGGTTCGATATTATGATTTTAAATTTTTTATAAATTCTTATATCAAATTTACACTTGATTTAACTCAATTAACTTTTAGTGAAAATTATCAACTCTACAAATCGCAAACTTTTAATATTGATTCTTCTAAACTTTCTCAATTCAAATATTGTTCTATTCTATTACTTCCTATTCTTCCTTCTTCCGTAAAAAATGTACAAGTTTTTCCAAATTGTTTTGCTTATTGTGATTGTTCCAGATTGTATAGAGGATCATTAATACCTCTTTTTATGGAGAACAATCTTGAGATAAATAATAACTTTGTTTTGATAAATAACCTCACTATCTTTACATTCTATTTTAATCTAAACGCAACTCAGCTAAATCGACAAGCAGACAATAGTCTAGACGTTTATTTGCTTTTAATATGATTATGCGACAGCAAGGTGGTAGGCGACGACGAAGACATCATATTGGTGGTAGAAAACATAAACATCATATGATGGGTAAAATGGGTATGCATGAGAAAATGGCTTTACTTCGGTCTATGAGAAAAGGAAAATCACTAACAGCTCCATTTGGAGGAGCACATGGTCGTCGCTTTATCAGAAGAAGTCGAAAAACTTTTAATATGCTCTAAAACTAACTAATGATTTTTTATCTTAATAAACTTTTTGCAAACACAACTATAAATAATTGTTTTATTTCTAACTATGATAAGATATAAAAAAATATGACACATACAAGAATAAATAATACTCTAGCTCGAGCTACTCAACATCATGGCAATGGACATAAAAAGAAGGGTGGTTGGCTTGCTCCACTTGCTATGGCAGCATCTAGCATTTTACCTTGGGCAATTGATAAGATCTTTCCCTCGAGAGGATCAGGTGTTAGGCGTGGCTACAAAGGAATTAAAAAACACGCAAAAGGACGCGCCAAACATAAACATCACAAGGGAGGACGAAGGCGAGGCAAAGCAATAACAACTCCAATCTCATCAGGACCATTACCATAAATAGCTGTTGAATTTTTTAAAAAAATAAATATTCAAAACTAAAAAATGTCTTCTATTTCTTATTACTTACACAAAGCTGATCTTTGTGATGAATTTAATGAACTACAAGAATATGATATTATTTATCTATTATCTTGTCAAGTTAAGCATTTGGATGGGAAAAGTTATTATGTAGATCAAGAAGGAAATGTTTATGATAAGATTTCTTTTCCCTATATCTATTCAGATAATATGGGATGGTTATACAACTTGGAATGATTAATAACTTTTCTACAATTTTTAGTTTTTTATTTAAATTAGCGAATCATTTGTAAATTTTAAATTATAATCATGACTGCACCTGCATCACTTGAAAATAAAAGTTATTCAATCTATGGAGATGCGGCTCAGCTCCAGGCTTCGAGAACTGTTAATACTGAGAGCATACCTTCTGGAGGCGCGTTTTCAATACAAAATACAACTGTTAATCAGCTTAATTCTTGGCAAAAAATTATTAAAAGGGATAATTTTTACGAAGTATTAAATCGTATTGAAGCACCAAAGATTATTAATAATAATTCAGACAATACACAAATTCAATTTGAGTTCTTACTACCAGGATTTGTTCGCATGGATAAAATGTTTTTAACTTTTTTAGCTACAGTTTCTACTTATAATAATAAACAACAAGGAATACAAGGTTTTGAAATATCAAGTGCAAGTCAAAATGAATATGCTCTATTAGATATAATTCAACAATGTTACATTTCAATTGGAACAAGTGTATTTAGACTAACATCAGAAGAAGTATGTGATACAATAGGAATAAAGGTTAATATGATAACAAATCCAAAAACAGCTTTTCAAAGATATCAAGCAAGAAAATTGGGACTTGAGGTATCTCAACCTGCAAACTGTAGTATTTTAGAACAACCTCCAGGATTAAGATATTATCCTCTAAAATGTAGAAACATTGATTATAATAATGAATTTTTGGATTTAACTGCTAGGAACATTGCAAACTTAGGATCTGGAAATTCAACATTGACTTATGAATATTCTATACCTTTAGGATTTTTAAATTCTTTTTTTCAAAAATCAGAGACTTGGCTTCCAAAACAAACTCCAATCAAGATATTTTTAACTTTAAGAAATAGTGTTAATATTACTGGAGGACAAATTACAGACTTAAATTTGATAGTTTCAAATCCTAGACAGTTTAATATGATTTATGAGTATAATTCTTTAACATATCAAGCTAATGATGAATTTAATAAACTTTGGGTTCACAATCCCTTACTTTATAATTACATGCAACTAACCTTTCGAGAATTTTATTGCGATGGAGCTACACAAGATTTTATATCAAATGTTTGTATTCAAGAAGCAATGCCAGAAGAGTTATATTTTTTCATTTATAACAAATCAAATCAATTACAATCATTTTCACTAGTTGATTATAGATCAAATACAAGTGGAACAACAGCTGGAACTAACCTTGAATTTGATATTAGACCTTATGGAATGGCTCCTTATATTCTAAAATATATTAGAGTCTTTAGAAATGGTGTATTACTTCAAGATTATAGAAATTATAATGCTTTACCTTTTGTTCAACCAACTCCTCAAAATAATGAAGTATACTATTATGGATATACTCCTTATGAACACTTTCAAGTAACAAATGTTATTGAATCAACTGAAATGGAAGCTCATAATAAAGTTCCAACAACGATGAATAATATCTATAATGTTACACCATTTAGATTAGTTTTGGATACAAATTCAAGATATAATACAAATGTTCAAGGAATAGATAAAGGAAGTATTAATTTAAGAGTAGAGTATGGAGTTGTTAATATTCAAGGAACACCATTTTCAAGCACATATGTTGTTAGATTTTATTATAAAAATCCAGCACAATTCCTTATGGATGATAAATTTTCAATACAAGAAGTTAGATGGCCAAGCATCTCCACGGGACAAATGAATGTGTTGCAAAAAACTATTAACGTCAATTAAAACTATTACTAAAACTTTTTATTTAAACATATTAACATATAAATTTTATATTATCTTAATAAACTATTCAAAACTAAAATGTCTGTTGTTTTGGGAAATTTGGGTGCGGGTAGAACCGTAGCAATTTATGGAGATGCTAATACACAACAAGCTACTATAGTTCCAGATTTGACAAAAGCCGCTGATGGAACTAATTTGACTGTTAGTGCAAATAGTGATGAATTAAATACTTTTCAATCACTCAATCTTAATGATTTGGTATATGAAACAACGAGTGAAGAATTATATGCTAATGTAGTGTCTGCTGGCAATGTAAGTATTCAAGGAAACTTGCTTGGATGGGCAGATATGACAAAAATGTATTTGGAATTAAATCCTTCATTTACTTTTTCTGGATGGCCAACAAATTTAACTGATCCTACCAAATTGCCAAATATAGCATATCCTTTTCAATTTACAAACTTGTCATTAATATCTAATCAACCAAGTTTTGCAATGCTAAGTCCATTAATAAAATTTGAAATTCAAATGGGAGAGAATAATCAAATTATTGGAAGACAAATGATGAATCAACTAGAACATATAAAATTAGTGGCGCAAGATAATAAAATGGAAGATGCTGATTTTGATGAAATGAGTCAACTAGGACTACCATTAACAAGAAATTTTCCTTTTCTTGGATATAATGCTAACAATGGTTCAACCGTTCAAACAAGTTTTATGGGAGATGCGACAACAACTTCAGTTACAGAAAAACTTATAAATAGATGGAATGCTAGATTATCAGATCTTATATATTATGCTTTTTTGCAACAATATAATACATTACAACCAGCTACTTTTTCAGGATTAAATTATTTATCTAACCAAGTTACATATATTGGAATACCATTAAGATATTTAAATAGTTTTTTTAAAGAAAAAGCATTTTTACCACCAGGATTAAAATTTAGATTCAATATTGAATATAATTCAGGAGTATCTTATCCAATTGCAACAGTTCCAATAACATATTATGATGCTAATCAAACTCCTAAAACAACTTTTACATTTCCTCTAACAGTTAATGTTTCTTGGGGAACAAATATGAGATTAACTTATAAGAGATCGCAATTAAGACAACCTGCACAAGAAAGAATAAATAATATGTGGTTATCAAGACCATTTTTATTTAATTATCTAACATATGAATACGTGTCTCTAAATACTGATGGAGTCACAAAAATTTATACACAAGATTTGGCAATATCTCAACAAAGACCAACAAGTATTTTTATGAAAGTAAACCCACAAATAACTTCTGGAACAACATCAAGAACTCTTGCAACTAGTATAAGTGCACTAAATGCTATAACATCTAACACATTAATTAATACTACTGATTATCCATACTCAGAATGTGCCGCTATATGTTTTAGTGAAATAAAAATTTTTATTGCTGGAAGACAAACTGTATATTATAGAACATCAAATCAAAAAAGTAACGTTCTATTGCCTTATTTCAAAGATGCTTCTCAACTTATCAACAATGCGGCAAACAAACATGTTGATCAAGATATGGATCAAAATTCACCGTTTGCTTCAACTTTTCAATCTTCATTTGATGGAACCTTCCTTCAAATATCTCTAAATCCAGGAGATATGCAAAAGAATGGAAATTTGTCAAGTGACATGGGAGCCGTTGTGATAAGAATAGAGTTTACATTGACAAACAACACTACTGATCAAAGTACTGGAGTTTCAACACCAACAGGAGACTATTTAACAGTGCCAAAAGGATATAAGATTCTATTTTATAAAAAACTTCAAGAACAACTTCAATTGGACGCAGCCAAAAATATTACGACTATTACTTGGCCAGCTGTTAAGAGTAATAGCGGATTCCTTATTTCGAACACTTATAACGTTAATTAATGGACGAAGAAAAGAAAGAAATATTTAGTTCTAAAAAAGCACTTACAGAAGATGATCTACGAAAATTTTGCAGTTTTAACAATTTCTCATTTCACATTACAGACCTTAGCAAGCTTAACAATCATGGTGGGAATCGTCATAGTTTTATTTTCACTGGTGAAACTAAGGATGCCGTCAATAAGGGACATGATCATCATTGGTTGTTCTTGGATGGTATTGCAATATTTGACAGTTACGGAAACCCCTCCTCCTACAATTTACCGGATCCGTATTATATAATTCCTAATCATCCTAGACAACTTCAAGAATATGATAGTACAGTATGTGGGGAGTATTGTTGCGCATTCTATTACTTTATAAAGAAAATATATAAAGAAGAAGATGAAGATGATCATCATTTAGCTGAAGAGTTTAGTGATTATTTTGGTTTTACAAAGAATAGATTGCAAAACGATAGGATAGTATATGAATGGTTTAATAATGGAAAGCCAAAGGAGAAACCAAAAGAAGAACCAAAGAAAGAACATGACGATGAAGAATCCACTGACGAAGGAATGGAAACAGAAGCTAGAGATGAAGAGCCAACATGAAGGTTTAATGTTAAGATTTTTAAATGAAATAAAAGAAAAAATGTTAATACTGCAATCAATTTTACATGGTCATCCTGAATTAGAAAAAGACTATGAACAATTATTATTTGATTATAATTATTTATTAAATTATTTTAAATAAAATTTTTTAAAAACAAGTGCAGTTTTTCATTGTGTTTCCATTATGTAAACGTTTTCTAGGACATTCACATCTTGTTTCAAAGGTGTTGATATAATGTTGAATTTCTTGATCACTCATTCCCAAACTCCTCATAATATTTACATTGTTGATAAAAGCTTCCAAAGTATTTTCTTGTGTTATTGGTCCAGGATATTGTTTATTCATGATAGGTAGATGATTAAGTGATTTTGAAAAATCAGCTAAATGTTGTCTAGATGCGCTATCTCCGAAAGCAACTCGATGTCTGTCTGAGTTATGAAACCTGCTTCTAAGCTCGTGGGCAAGTCCTGGCTCTTGGGTTGCTCTTTCAGCATAGTGAAACATGCTTTCAGCGGCCATTTGTTATCAAATAATTTGTAAAAATAAGTAACCAAATCACACGAATCCTTTATATCGCCAATATTGTTTTCATAGTTTTCAATAACCAATCTTTGCCTTCTTATATAATGAGATTTTAATTGTCTTATAGATCCAAGTTTATATCTTTCATCACTACTAACCAAATTTTCAATATAGTGTATTATATCTGATACATTATTTAGTTCGTTATATTCCTTTATTATCTTGAATAACTTTATTGATTTTTTCTTAAACTCTGTTAATAG
>Ga0194135_10001643_pt1 | contig 13422 bp, 11 predicted proteins | sample LitLau_LLRF_2013_FD_134024 | JGI IMG/M metagenome (GOLD analysis project Ga0194135, IMG submission 134024) | Freshwater sediment microbial communities in response to fracking from North America - Little Laurel Run_MetaG_LLRF_2013 (version 2) | ecosystem: Environmental > Aquatic > Freshwater >...
AAACCTTATACTGTGAAACAAAAACACAGGAGACTTTAAGGTAACCTTTCAACAAGGAGAGCATGATCTGGGAGAGAAGAATCAAGACGGAGAATATGAAACGCCCGTGCAACCTTCAAATGGTTAGTCATCACAATTAGCTTAGCAATCACCGTCGAAAATTTGCTCATAGATATAAAATGCATGAACAACAAACACAAACATGGGAATCGAAAATGTATTGCTTATCATTTTGCCCTAATCATAATATTTTTGTTCTGTAGGTAAACCTGTAGGAAAATCCAAGAAAACAAACAAGAATACTAAAAAAACCAAAGACAAATCTCCCCAGAAAGGAGTCCAAACCGCCCACGAAAGTGTAAAAGTAAATAGACATCGTCACCGATTTCGAAAGAAAAACGCCACAACTCAGAACTCACCTCCAACCGATGGCTCGGTTTCAATATTTAACCGAACTAGAAGATTTTTAGACGGGGAATCCGATGCCTCGGCAGGTCAGAATCAAGAGTACATTTATGACGATAATGAACAAGAAGAAGATTTGGAAGAAGATCATGAAGACACCGAAGGAGAAGAAGAAGACGAGGACAATCCACCAAATCCAGTTGGCGTTGAACCTGAAGAACTGGAAGTGGACAATATGGGTCGTAAGCTCGATGACGAAGAAACCATCGACGAAGAAGACATCCGTTCATCTGGAAGTTCATTTGCTAAAAACTTGTGGACATGCTACGGAGGAGATACTCTTTTCAGCACTCAATCCATTTCAGCCTCGCCTAAATGTTCTAGTCAAGATTCAATGATGAAACACGCCATTCGAATGAGAACGGTTCATGAAATAACGTCCACGGGTTATTACTATTATATCTTTTACAGTGACAATGACATTTTGTTGAATGACATCTTTGCAAGGTTTAATATTGAAAAGGTCGTGTATAATTTCCCCAATTATACTCACTCGTGTGTAAATACAACACATTGCTCGTTCCCTTTGAACTTTCTATCTTCAGAGAAAGTCTTACTGGAAGTTCCTCTCCAGGATGGAGTCAGCGATGAAGATGCATTGGCACAAATGGTTCTTATTTCAAGTTGTCGTCCTAGACTTGGAGTGTATTTTATTTTTCCTGTTTCAATTATTTTCTTGATTTTGTGTTGTGCTTTCATGTAGCTTGTTTTTATTATGTATTTTCTACTAGTGCCATTATAATATAAATATAACTATAAAAATTACGCATCTAGTAAAATATTACGCATGTCACTCAGGTGTCAGAAATATATTCTGCATTATCATTTATCACTGGCAGTTGAACAATGAATGTGTATTTTCATTTTAACAAAATATTATAGTAGATACAGATCAGTGTTTGTGCTTCCCTAAACAAGGCTAAAATAAAAGTTAACCAACAAAATGCAAGCAATAAATAAATCACGTGTTAGGAAAAGGAACGGGTTGAAATATCACAGAGCTCTTCAAACCTAATAAAAATGAATTTCTTACTTAAAAAATAATACCACAACTTTAATAATAATGGTTAACAAAAATAGTGACTTGCATTGCGAGAGCTTTCTTATTCTAGTAATTGGAATACATTTTAAAATTGTTTGATCATTTTAACTAGTCAAAGAGTCAAAGAGGTTCTTTAAAAAACTAACCGATAGGCTCTTGTTAGTGACTTAAAACCCAGATCGTTTTGTGTTTTTAGATGATCCTTTTTTCGTTCTGATTGATGATTGCGAAGATCCATAAGATAGCGAATCAACATTTAGCCCATCTTCATATCCCAATGGATTATCTTGAAAATCTTGATGAGCAGAACTTAGTGAATAGCGTGGCGGCTGGTCGTACTCCGAAAAATCCATGTTTTCATCATAACCTGCTTGTGGGAATCTACTAATTAGCATCGACTCAAGATCTAAATTTTCATAATCTCGATCCAAATTAAGTTTGACTTCTTCCTCTTCTGGAACTGGTATTCTCACAGGCGGAGGCACTTCTCGTTGGTGATCCGTTATCACAAAACTACCGTCGTGTTTTAGTTCCGAGTCTTCTTCAGAAGTTTCCGGTGGCTTATAGTCGTCATTGTCGTTAGACTCTTGGGGTGAACAAATTGATTCTTCTGCAAAATAATCAATATCCTCAACAAATTCCGGGCGCTCCGATTCTTGATTAAATACATTATTGGACTCTTCGTCATTTGGAATTGGTTCAATATTTCCACTCGATTCAAAATTATCAATAAGGTCTTCCGCATCAGAAGAACTTGGAGAATCGACACGAACTGCATCTGCATTTTGGCCATCTTCCTGTGATAAAACTTGAATGTCGTAGTTGTTTTCGTCTTCATTCCAAAGATTACCATCTCCTTCAACAACTTCTTCTTTGATATTGACCGTTTCTGCAACCTCAGTAGTACCATCTTCATCCCACACATCAAAAAACTTTTTAGTGCTTTCTGTTGTTACTCTTAACTGGTCTAACTGCTTCGATATATCAAGCTGGTTTTCTAAAACGTGTCTGTGTATGAACTCATCAGGAGTCACTGCACTAAAAGGTGTGTCACGAATCGCAGGCATCTTACTCACATTCCTTGCACAAGTTTCCACAGTTAACGAGATATTTACTGGCCCATTAAAGTTTAAGTTAGGTCTGGTGTATTCCAGGAACGAACTACTCATGGAATTCCTCCATTGCTTGATAAGTTCTCGAAATTTGTCATCATTCGATTTTAGAGGTGTGCACGAACTCATACTCGATTTCTGAAGCCACTCCTGTAAAATATTTCAATTTGTTTAGCTAAATTCTAGAAAATGAAATTTAAACCAAACTTGAACTCCAGATTTTGAAGATACCTGATAATACAAATCCCCATAACTATTTGAAGTTAATACTATTAAGCTCGGTGGATGTCGCGGATCGCTACCGACTGGAGATTTTAAAATATTTACTCCAGTTGTCCAAGCATTACTTTGAGCTTTACTCCTTTGGTGATCAGCTTCTCCCGTACATGTCAATCCTGATTTAACTACAGCATCAAAAAACTCGGTAGAGCTAGACAAATGCTTAGGTAGACATGTAAGAATTGGATTTTTGGCTTCGCAATTGGGTCTTGAAACGCAAGACACATGAGCGTGGTCACTAATCATGCAAAACGTTGTTGGAACCCGTTGACTGGCAGCCACAAGCACTTCAAAATTGTCATCCTGTCATAAAAAAAACAAAAAGACTTGATCAGCATAACATTCGCTAAATTATTATGAGCCACGTTAGCTATGTTTTACCACGTATGTATCCAATTGTGATGCTGCAGATTTCATTCCATGACTTGATTTTAAAACTGGCTGTCCAGGTACTCTTATATCCATGAGCATCACTCGAGTTGTAGTTCCAACATAATAGTAAAAATCCCTCGTACTCATTTTGACAGCACTGACATAATCATTTAATTCTATTCTTGAGTCATTGAAATATTTTTGATCCGACCACGACAACGTTGTTGTAGACCGTCTGGCGTCAAAAATTTCTGTTAACGTTGTCCTTGAAAATGAACTGTCTCTTCTATCTCCTAAAATTATTTTAGAATCCACCCACGTAAGGAAAGTATGGCCATTCGGGCAGAAACAAACTCCAGATCCATTATTTAGATGTTGAAATCTCGGCCATTCCGCAAGATTAGGCCAATGACGGGGTAATCTACGTAGCTGATAGGATGATACTGTATTCCTGTGAAACAAATAAAATAAATTACTTCTTTGTGAAATTAGAAAATACAGTATGATAAGGTTAGGTTGACTTACTCTGCATTAAAATCGCCGATTCTTACAACTCTATTTTCATCGACTGAAATAAACTCTGGGGCGAACTGAGGATTGAAGTCCAATCCTAACAACAACGGATCCTTGATTGCATCAAACACCGAATTCTTCTTCCATCCTTCATAGTTTCGAGAACCGTAACAAATATTAGGTATGCTGTCTAGCAAGCTTGGACTTTCTTCATTATTATCATAAATTTCTATACTCTTTCCTCTTCTAACTCCGATTAGATTCTGTCTGTTAGGGACAACTTGAAATACAACATCACTTAGTGGCTCATCACAACCTTGTCTTATATTTGATGGCACGGCAGATTTATCCTCCTCCCAGACAGATCCAACGGTATAAGAAATTGTACTTGATGGTGTCTCTTTAAGTTGAATTTTCCCTGCAGCACCAACATCAGAGTTATCAAAATTCAAAATGGATTTCAGAGATGCAAAATTATTTTTCTTACGTAATTGTGTCTTATTTCCCACGAAGACATCGACTACTTTTGGTTCCTTCCTTACTGAACAGCAAGCTCCATTGCTCCCCCCGTAAAAGTAATTCCATGTAGCCTCAATTCGAAGTTCTGGCATATTTTTAACCTTCCTGATAGATTCTGGATGGATCATACCTTCGCTTTTTTTGTGATACCTGCTTAGTCCTGCGTATTTCCTTAGTAGTCTTTTCGGCAGTTGGACACTAGCAGTACTAGCTTGCTTTTGCTTTCTTCGTTTTTTGGGCTGTTTTTCCATAATGCTTCTTTCAATCTGTTCTTTCCTTTTCCTTAATTTTTGCTCTTCTGGGGTAAGCGACAAGTCTTCGTTAATTTTAAAGAGCTTTTTCTTAAGCTTCTGCATCGAGAGTTTTTTCAAAACCCTTCCACCATAGTTTGTGATATTTGTGTCTGAACCATCTGAACTATCACTACACGACGAACTATCGTCCGAAGGTTCCGCCTCAAGTGGTGGTCTATCTTCTTCAAGAAGGTTTTCATACTTTTTTTCCCATTTAGCTTTCTTTTTAAGTTGCTTAAAAGTATCCTCCATTGGATTAAAAAGGCGTACTGGCCTATAGGAAGACAAATTTAACTTTTACACTACTCCATTTTGCCATCAATCATAAGTAAAATTACAGAACTATCTTTCAAATTAACTTACTTTCCTAAAGAAACAGCAGTAGTAGCTCCATACCCACCTCGAAACGTTCGCTTAAGAGTACAAATGTATTCTTCCCAATTAAGGACGGGTACAGCACAAATATCTCTCTCTTCGATTGAAAATCCTAATTTAAAAGCAGGATACTGAATTACAGGTACCGCCACAGGTAGGAGAGGCTCCAGCAAAAAGTCATTCTGGACTTGATGCCCCTTGCATCCCATCACGTACCGACCAGGAGTATCAGGCGATACTTCACATGACACTGACTGAACAGCTGCTCTTGCATTTGGAAGAAACACGTCAGCTTGAAAGCACAACGACGGACATATATCTGTGATCTTCTGATAATTGCTGTACATAGTATCGCCAGCAGAGGAATTCCACTTGATAATCTCATTTTGAGAGTTAATAGTCTGCCTTAAGTCTGGACTGAAGTAATTAATATGTTGAAAGGTTGCATTATTCGGAAACTGAATATTCCCTGCCATAATGTCTGTTGCTTATTAGCTCTGTAATTTCAAAGACATTTAACGATAAAATTACCAGAAAAAAACATTAATCTCGTTAAAAATCGTAACCTTTGTCGACTTTGGACTTAAGTCTTTAGTTCACGAGACCAGCAACAAATACAAATTATCAAATTACCACATTCGAAGCGTTAGATCCATCGCTATCAAGGTATCCACGATGAGCACGAGATCAGAACAATAATAATTATAACTCACGGCGATTTCAAAACACGTACAATTAACTTCAATTCAAACTGACCATGAGTGAGACAAACTATCAACAATCAACATTGGAGACTTCGCACGTGAGTCTCCTTCCCGCGCTTTCCCTGGCTAACTCGATCTTTGGAACAAAATCTTTGTTCCTCCTTTGTTCCCCTCCTCTGAAGTGCACCCTCATTTCCATTTTCATTTCAGAAAACATTTTGTTTAGGAATTTCATTGAAAGTGGTCCGTTTTATTAGTTTCTGCAATTTTCTGTCAATACTCAAAAAAAATATTGCAAGCATCTACAGACGGAGCTGCATTAGCTCTGCATACTACTGCATACAAACAAATACGTCAAATCATAAGGTATGTTATGATCTATCAAGTTAATTTGTATTTCATATTCATAGTATTTTCTGTCATTTAATTTCAAAGGTATTAACAAATGTAGTGTAGCATATTATCGAATAATTAACTTATTAATTGTTAATTCACGTACATTACAAATCACAAATAACAAACACACAAGTTTTGTAAATTAAGGATCACTGGTTAACATCATTATTACCTAACTCTTTCTGTCCTTTTATATGTAAACAAATAAGTGAGAGTTAATCCAATACTAGCACAAATAATACTGAAAAAGTTCGTATAAGTCAACACGACAACTCTCTCTTCGATAAGCCTTCCAACTATCAAAGGATAAATTGCAGAAATAGTTGATCCACAAACAACCATAAAACTTCCAATAGCATTCGTAAAAACAAGATTCCTCTCTATGAACGCACTGTAGCTCGCATAATTTGAAGAAAAACCCAAGCCTAATAAAATACACGATGTCCACAACATAGTTAAATTGCTATTCGCCCAAATCAACAAAATAACATTGCCAATTATGATCAGTACGAGATTTAAACATAAAATAAAAATTGGGGCAATCTTGAGAATTAGAAATATTCCTAGAAATCTTCCTAGAGCAAACGCTCCAGTGAGTCCAGTTGAAACATACGCTGCTTTAGATTCTGATAAGTTTAAATCGCTGTATTGACCAAATATAGGAATGAATTCAAAAGTACACATTTCCATTCCCTGGCAAGCACTAAGGAACATTGCAGCTACGATAACTAGTCTGACTTTAGTCCAGTTGATTCCCCCTCCAGTTGATTCATCTTTTTCAGCTTCTGCTCCTTTCACAGAATCTCCAGAGTTTTCCAGAGTTCCATTAAGTAAGTCTTCTTCAACAGGAGGTCTATGGTATTGATAAAAGATAAATAGGAATATTTGACAAACAGCAAAGATCCATGCAAAGATTCCTCCTATAGTAAATGGAATGAATATCCTCGAGGTATCCTCAGGGTCAGCTTTAAGAGTTGTAGGAATCAAAGAAGTAGTTGAATTGCCAATAGGCACATTATCAATTTCATCTTCATCGTCTTCTTTGTCAATGAGGAAAGGTCCAAGGAGCAATGGGGGGATGTTACTCCCCAGAGCGTATCCAAAATGCTGAGCTTGAATAAACGGTCCAGCTTTACTTTGCCAGAGTTCCATCATCCAAACTATCTGTACTGAATCATAAGCTCCTACACAATAGCCTATTAGAAATCCAGCGACAAAGAAACTAGGAATATTCGGGCAATGTGGAGTGACCACGAGACCAACGCCCATTCCTGTGAAGTATAGGATTGTTGCAATTTGTCTGTTGACCCATCTATATGCAAATGCACCTGAAAAATAAATTGTTTGTAGTGCATGAATTCTTGATCATCTTTACCTCAAATCAATTATGTAATTATTATAGCTTACTTGTTAATCCCCCAAGACAGTAGGCTATCAACATAATAGTGAATACTCTAGAGATCTCATCAACCGAAGTGTCATACTTCACTCGGAAAGTCTCTACGGCTGGGGCATTAAAAGTCATGGAGCTTCCCTATAAATTAGATTTCACATTTTTACGACGTATTATTCATTGAAAGACGAACTTCTATTTCAATTCGACTTACGAACGCCACGTTTTGTGCAAGAATACAGATTGTAGTTAGCAACTGTGTTTTTCTTGGCAAAGGTTCTGCAGCTGCTGTTGAAGCTGTTGGCTTCTTTTCAGTTTTCTCCATGACTTATAGGTCTGTATATTATGATTTCATATGATTACTTGCCGGGCGGTCAACGGGGAGTGACAATGCTCCTCGAGAACACGAAGTATGCATACAGCATGGGTCATTTCGTAATTATGGTTTTATCATAAATTGATATCAATCAATTAAGAAGACACCTACAAACAAACCAATTCAGATCTTATTCTGAATTCGCAACACGTGAGCTGTATGCTGATTGAGCTGTGTATCAGGTCGGAACTTCAAGTGGAAATTGATTTCCCAGGTTAAGGGAAGCTTTCCAGTTGTAGTTGACTCATTGATCGTAACATGTGACTGAGATTTGTGATATGAAATCGGAATTAATAATTAATTATCATTCTCATTTCATATATGCACTTTATGGAGAGAGTTTATTTAGAGAAAATGATTTGCTTTGTTTCAGATTCATATCAGCTTGTAGTATGTTGTACATCGTTATCATTGACATTCTTTAAAGAACTTATTGTAATTGATTTAGAATTTACATGTAAGACTGCTAAAAGTTTTTACAGCACGGTAAGAGAAAAAGTTTAATAATTTCGCAACTAGGTGAGCAGTCGCAGTCTTAAGTTTATTCTTCGTTGTTGTCCAGAAAGTGTTAACACTTTAGCGCATACTTAACATATACATTATACATTGCTTAAATTCATATATTATCTTCTCCAACGTGAGAACTAGCTCGTACACCATCAAGTACTTAGCAGATAAACACAAGACCAAGAAGACGTACTGACACATCACACACACACTCACATTGCGCATTTATTTAGACTTTTTAGTAGTAAACTCATAACCAAAGCCGTGTTCATCCAACCTTAGCATTGTAATAACTTAAGGATGTATACGCGAAGAATTTGTGAGGATTCACCGTTTCATAATCACAACATTAACATTGCATCACAGTTTTCTTACGACTCCATCGGAGAGAATACAAATGAATAGACACAACCGACTTAAAGCTCCAAGCTTAGCGTGAACTAGGTAAGTAAACGCTGCTTAAGACTTGAATAAGAACACTAATAACTATAATAATGATCATCTCATTCTTCTTCTGCATAAAAGTAAAGTGTGCTATGCAGATTTAGACTTCATATCCATGTGTATGTGTGTGTGTAAACTCTTTCACCATATTATTCTGGTAGAACGCAAAACCGAGCTAACTAACCAAGTAACTAGAAACATCATGACCTTATACGATAGAGATGATGATTTTTCTTCTGCTGATGATGATGATGGGTTGGGGATCATCATTTGCCTTTAGAGAATACAAGACATCATGATATACATAAACACATCTGACTAAACTGACTATCATCTGTACGTGTATATACAGAACATGATGTGAGGGAATCTCTCGAAGTTTTACGAAGATATATCTAGTAAGCTCATTCAACATTGGCTTCTCGTATGCCCCTGCTTTTATAATGCTGCTGACTAGTACTGACTACACTTCACACTTACATTTAACACCATGAGACTCCCAGCCAAAACTTACTATAGGAAAATGAAATACATTTATTTGTCAGTAGGCGATTTCAGTCTTCACCAGTAACTAGATTCCCTCACGCTGCTCTATACAACGAGACAGCACAGCTTAGTAGTCTCTTTCCTATATAACTTCATTTCATGTGGATCTGTGTGTGAGATCCAAATATCCTCTTTCCCTTAGTTTATTTTTAAATTCAGTCCAGACTAATTTCATATATTCCAATAATAAGTCAATCTGTCATCAACTGGAGACCGGAGATTTATTAATTTAACTTAAATCTTTTCCTGAATTATTTATGTATACATTATACATCATACTGCGGGTTATCGACTAACAAGAATCATACAAATATTATATATTTATAAATAAATCCTGTTTCGTTCTGGCTTTGCGGATATTAAGCACATAAGCGTTTTCTGTAAAAGTGAAATTGGTTTTGTGGTTTATACTCCTCAGAAAAGAGTGAAATCTTTTTCATCGTGTTCATAGCCAAGTTTGATTCACTCGAAAGGAAGTTCTACAAAAATGACCACCATGGTGGATTCTAAAATTGGAAAAAGCTTCCAGAAGTCCGTAGGACGAGCGAAAGAAAAGGTAAGCAACATTTCTCTCACAGTTAATTAAAGTAGAACTAGACTATATAAAAATTGCCTAAGAATATTTTACACCAATACACCAGGAAGCCAATTTAACTCGAACGAAGGCCCTTTAACTTAGCGAACTCTAAACACATTTCAATATTTTTGCATTCATATGAATCATGAAAAGTCGTGTGGGCTGGTGGCTCCTTGCGATCTTTTGTTTTAAAATGGACATATCTCTCTCTTTATAAGAGACGCCTTCTATTGGATCATTCAAGGTTCATTTGTGGTGATTAAATGATTTGACCTCACAGTACCTTATTTAATATTTATATCTGTAATATTCATGGTTGAATAATAATATCTGACTCAGTTCTAGGATCAAATTTCCAACAAACCAATATTAAGTTACACATACAACACTTGTAATCAGACAAGTAGCGTCTGTGTTAGAAATTAAACTCTGTCATGTTGATTAGACTTCAGAATAGAAAATACTTTCAACTTTCGGCGAAATCCAAGAAATAGTTTTGTCTGTTGCGAGTGCTGTGCAGACTTTCCGCACATTTCCTACTCAAAAAGTGTGTGCAGAAAATAAAAAAAACTCTTCTTTTAAATCTTTTAAGTCTGACTGAACAGAATTTTTTCATTCTTTAGAGTTTCTTGGCACGAATAAAAATAAAAATGTCTTTGGCAAAGCAGCTTGTAAAGTAAAGGAGCAATGTCTCCACTCTAGCCAATATATACTTACATTTACATATTAGACACTCTCGGCTCGACCTGAAATCACACATTTTGGCTGTGACTTCCAGAGTCTATTTTTTGAAGAGATATTCGCAAAGAACCCTCTCTTACGTGAAGGTTTAAAAGTTTGCATGCAATGTACAAATGTGCTTGCAAGAACTAAGAAGAGGGTTCAATCAACACACAACTTCCTACTTTCTTTTACATCTTGACAACTCTTCTTTTATGAGGATTATAGTCAGGGGGACCACAGGTTTTTAAACTCTTGACCTAGCTAGTAAGAACTAAGAACACGGCATCAGGCTAACACCACAGCGGGTACACAGTCAACACAACACTTTCTCTGATGAATTATCATCGTACTTGACAAATAGCAGGTTTGATTTCTGTAAGAAATATACACAAGATGAGCAGATATAAATGGGGTTTGACACACAAAATATATCATATGATGATCACGAAGGACTGAATGTCAAAACATCATCAGCATCATCAGTTGAGTTAATCACAATAAAGCATGTCAAGTTATGAAGTTTTTAATTGAAAGAGACAATTAATTGTTGAGACAATTCAGCTTAAGAAGTGTAAAAACTTTTTAGATTGGCTATTGCATAGACAGGTAGTTAGAAATACAACGACTTTGTCTTTAATTGACCAGGCTATCCAAAAATTTTTACTTGATCTTCTGCGGCTACAAATTCTAAAACTACTGCACACTGCAATGTTGACCACAAAAACCTATTCTGTGTGTATTTATATCCTACCACAGCTGCGATTGTTTTATACATGTATTATAAATTATACACAAAACCTGCAATCTCATCGTAAAAATGTGAATTCTGTTTCACTTATTCAGCCTCGAGCTACGCTATTATTGAATATTGCTTTATACAGAAATCCCAAAGAATTTTATTTTATTTTAAAAGGTACATAGTACATGGTACATTGTGCAAGCAGTTGATTTTTTTGCTTGAAACCTTTTGCTAATTTGTAGACAGTTGATAGAAACTGTACAACTAAGTCAAACCTCGAACACTTAGATTTCGAGCATCTCGTTTACAATTTGTTACAATAATTCAACTAAAGATTATCCCAAAGTAATTGTGTTTGATAAAAGACCAAGGGATATCCAATAACAAAGAGCTCCATCGTACATAATAAAACTTTATTTTAATTTCAAAGCCAAACTTAAAAGTTAAATTGCGATATTAATAACTCTTTGAGCACTTCATTTCATATAAGAAACCAATTCAATACAGTAAAAGTAGCTGGACAAATTCCTAAGAATTACCTTCTGCGCTACTTCAATTTCAATTGCAAACAATTGCACCTGAAGTTTACATAGTGTAAAAATTCTCCTTTGAAACTCATCCTCTTTAAAATCTACCTCCCTAAAAATGTTACTATACGGTCTAGAGATTCCTTTATAGAGTGAAGTTAAATTATAGCACACCTGTGCTGCAATTTTATCACACACGCACACGCATAACGCGTAAAAGACACACATATGTCTTGGCAGTGTGAGATTATTTTATGTAAATTGCTACTCATGTCACTTAATATGCAACTATTAAATATTTTAATTCACTTTATAGTAGATACGACGAGAGAGTAGGCAAGGAAAACCAGTAAAAAGTAGGTGCCCGGTTCAGCTAACGGGATATCTATATATTACCAAGCCCATCAAATTGCATTGCATTATAGATTTCCCTTTACCATAGGATTTCATTGAATGCACTTATCTATACAAGCCCATCTTTTTATTCTGCAAGGACCCCTTCTAATACTTTTCCTCTTTCGTTGTTAAACGTGTGTATAGTCACAACAGAATTGACAATAAGCACTTAAACCTATACACTATATGAGTACACACACACACAATATGCTTTCAAAGATTTAGCTCACACGCTGTTGCTGCTACCTCCAATTGTATGAACGAAACGAGTACGAAGAATAAAAGTAGTTTGAATCAACTTTTAAAAGAAAAATGTGGCTTGACTTGGTCACTAGAACTTCTCAATTTCAGATTATTTACAATTTACTATCGCACTGAACGACCAATTTCACATTGGAATGTAGTTTAACTCCATTTAGTCAAGAGAGATGAAAGCATAGCAATCAAGTGAGCTAAATGAGATCTAGGTAATCCTTCTCTCAGCTATTGCGAAAAGTAGACTACTCTTAAGAAGAAGATGAGTCTCGTCTATTGTCATAAGTTAATCGAATGATTCTATATTTGTTTTCATCTTCATTACTGTAAGAGAGGTACATCTCAGGGAAGCCATTTAATTCTCATGTCATGAGCATCATTCTTATATTGTCACACATCGCTCTCAAATTAACTTCAATTTAGAATGTACACAACCATTTGGTTGTTTAAAGTACGAATGAAAAATGCAGCTAGTCAAGAATGACGACGTACTTTTTGTTAGTTATTATTGTCACATGTCAGCTTTTACGGGTCAATTAGCTCTAACAAAATTGCAGAATATGTAATTCAAATGTTGGTTGTAAAAATAGCTTCAAGACAATACGAAATCTTTAATGTACTGCGAGGCAGTATAAATACGAATCCTTATAGATTTATTTAAACAAATCATTCTCGTACTCATGAACAATACTTGTTGGATTTTGTTCTGAACATCATTCCTAGTTCTTTACGATAAAATAATTGAAATAATCTCTTTCTTTTTTTAAAGTCTCTTATTTCAGACTGCAGAACCATGCATGCAAAATTCAAACCATTCGTCTAATTTGTATGACCTACCTACACACGAGGAAGAAGGATAAATATATATA
>Ga0194135_10001644_pt1 | contig 13417 bp, 12 predicted proteins | sample LitLau_LLRF_2013_FD_134024 | JGI IMG/M metagenome (GOLD analysis project Ga0194135, IMG submission 134024) | Freshwater sediment microbial communities in response to fracking from North America - Little Laurel Run_MetaG_LLRF_2013 (version 2) | ecosystem: Environmental > Aquatic > Freshwater >...
ACGCTGGACTGGATGAGCCCGGAAACGAAGAAGGAAGCGCTGGCCAAGCTTGCCAAGTTCACGCCGAAGATCGGCTATCCGAACAAGTGGCGCGACTACAGCTCGCTCGACGTGAAGCCGGATGATCTCGTCGGCAACGTGGCGCGTGCCAATGCCTTCGAGTATCTGCGCAACATCAACAAGCTCGGCCAGCCGATCGACCGTGACGAGTGGGGCATGACGCCGCAGACGGTGAACGCCTACTACAACCCGGAGCAGAACGAGATCGTCTTCCCGGCCGCCATCCTGCAGCCGCCGTTCTTCAACGTGAAGGCCGACGATGCCGTGAACTACGGTGGCATCGGTGCCGTGATCGGCCACGAAATCAGCCATGGTTTCGACGACCAGGGCAGCCAGTATGACGGTGACGGCAATCTGCGCCAGTGGTTCACGCCGGAAGACCTGAAGAACTTCAAGGCCAAGACTGCTGCCCTGGTGGCGCAGTACAACGCCTTCGAGCCGGTGAAGGGCTATCACGTGAATGGCGAGCTGACGCTCGGCGAGAACGTGGCGGACAACTCCGGCATTGCCATCGCCTACAAGGCCTACAAGCTCTCGCTTGGCGCCAAGGAGGCTCCGGCCATCGATGGCCTGACCGGCGACCAGCGCTTCTACCAGGGCTGGGCGCAGGTCTGGCGCGGCAAGTATCGCGAGGCCGAAGCCATCCGCCGCCTGACCGTGGACCCGCACTCGCCGCCAGCCGTGCGCGGCGATGCGCCACTCGTGAACCAGGACGCTTTCTACAAGGCGTTCGACGTCAAGGAAGGCGACAAGATGTACGTCGCCCCCGAGCAGCGCGTACACATGTGGTAAGCCTGCGCTGAGGCATCAGCAGCACGAGGAAGGGCCGGTGGAAACACCGGCCCTTTTTTGTTGGCACGTGAAAAACCAGCCTGCTTTTCGAGGAGATATTTCAGCAGCCTCGACGCCCGGCCGGAACTATGTGTTCCACCGAACAGATTCCGAGACCTGGAACACGTTCAATCCGCATTGCGAAGCGTGTGGTTCCATCAATCCATTTGAAGGTCCCGGCGGAGGAAATCGATATGTTCATGGGCGGCGGCATTCTCGGAACCATACTGGTCATCGTGATCATCATCTTCCTCGTCAAGCGCATGTAGAGATCGGACAGCTCCGTCGTCAGGGTATGTACCTGTCTCACGCCTGGCTTCATTGGAGACACCACGATGGAGCATCACCGCTTGCCTGAGCGTCCGTCCCGTCGTTTCTCGCACGATCGTGAAGGGCTCGGCGTCATCCGTATTGTCTGCTTGCAGTCAGCGATTTTTCTCTGCGCAATGCTGGTGCTCCCCGCTCAAGCCGTCCCGACGAACAGCCGTGCTCCATTGATCGATGAGCGCATCGCTGTGAAAGCGCCCGAGCCGCTCCAAGGAGCGGACCGTGATTTCCTCGTTATGGCTGCAACCATCATCAAGGCGGAAATCGCCCTAGGCATGCTTGCAAGCCAGCAGGGCGCTACCGAGCCAATCAAGATGCTTGGTCTGCGGATGGTTGAACTCCACAACAAAGCCGAGAGCCGATTGCGGTCAATGGCGGTGCGACACGGCCTGTCATTGCCGCCGGTAATCAGCTCGAAGGACCGATCCCGGCTTGCTCATCTGACGCGCTACCAGGGCAAACGCTTCGATACCTTGTTTTCCAGGGAAGTCGCGAAGGCCTGCCGACACGAGATTCCTTTCTTCGACAAGCGAACGGAATCAGCCGATCCGGAAGTCGCAGCCTTTGCCGCGAGCACATCGCTGAGCTTGCAGTACGAGCTTGAGCAGACTTCGCCTGGAGTCTCCATCTCGGGACGTTAGAGTGTCTGTCGGGCTTGGTCCCATGCGATAGTGCATCTACTGTTCGCCAGCGCGGCCTGCAATGATTGTCCAGTCATGATCCACGAACCGTTCGCAGGGGCCACGCCGCGGACTCCGCGTAGTACAAGTCTGCTCTTCATCGATGCATTGAACGTGGCCTACTGGTGCGGCAATCCGCCTTCCCTGCGCGTGCCGATGACGTTGCTTGCCCACCGGCTTGAATTGCAGCAACCCGCCATTCTCTACTTCGATGCCAGCGCACCGCATCGACTGGCGAAAGACGAAGCAGATCTCTACGCGCAGCTGCGCCAGTCTTCAGGCCATGTGGTCGAGGTACCGTCCGGCGTGCCTGCCGACCGCGTGCTGCTGCAGCACGCGCGATCTGCCGGAGCCTGCATCCTGAGCCGAGACAAGTTCGGCGATCACCGTCGGCGCTTCCGCAAGCTTATCGACGACCCGACACGCATGTTCACAGGCTACGTCAGGGACAACCGGGTTCAGGTCCCTGTATGCGCTCTCGACATTCCACTAGCCGTCACTGCCGACGCCGCATGGGTTCAACTTCAGCGCCTGATCGCTAGGGCTGGTGACGCACTTGACGATGGCACTGGCTGAGCACCAGCCTGAGCCGTCTTTGCCCTATCGAGCCAGTACGATCTAGGCTCCCTGCACGCGGTAATCCTTGCGCTCGAACCTCGCCATCTGCTGGGCAAACTGTGTGGCGAAGCCCGGATACATGGTGGCGTTGAACCCATCTTCGGTGAGGTACCAGCTCTTGCAGCCGGAGTTCCAGTTGGTTTTCGCGAGCCGCTTCTGGATTACTGCGTTGTAGCGAGCCTGGGCGTCCGAGCGTACGTCCAGCACGCGCACGCTTTCCTTCACGAGCATTCCGATCGCCTGGGTGATGTAGTCGATTTGCGATTCCATGTAGACCAGTGCGGAATTGTGACCCGGGCCGGAGTTCGGGCCAAAGGTGATGAAAAGGTTCGGATAGCCCGACACGTTGACGCTCTTGTAGGCCTGGGCACCACGTGCCCATTCATCATTCAACTGCCGACCGCCAATGCCGGTGATCTTGAACGGTGCGCCGTTCTTGGATACCTCAAAGCCGGTGGCGAAGACAATGCAGTCCACCTGGTGTTCGAGACCTTCGACACTGCGGATGCCTTTCTCGCTGAGGTTCGCGATCGGCCAGGTGATGAGTTCGCAGTTCGGCTTTTGCAGGGCCGGGTAGTAGTCGTTGGTCATCAGCACGCGCTTGCAGCCGATGCGGAAGTCCGGCGTGAGCTGTCGGCGCATCCAGGCGTCCTTGACCTGGTGCTCACGGAACCTCGTGCCGAGCATTTCGAGAGCCCGGGTCATCGGCGTGTTCCAGATCATGCCGAAGGCCATGGATTCGTGAATCCAGTACATCGCGCGGCGCACGGCGGTCTGGCTGGCCGGCAGGTGTTTGAACAGCTGCTTCGTCCACTCTGGTGCCGCGTAATCCGCACGCGGCAGCACCCATCCGGGCGTGCGCTGGAAAACCTTGACCTTGTCCGCAACCTTCACGAGTTCCGGAATGATCTGGACTGCACTCGCACCCGTACCGATCACGGCAACACGCTTGCCGGTGAAGTCATAGTCGTGATCCCAGCGCGCGCTGTGAATCTTGTGACCCTTGAACGCGTCGATGCCGCGGATGTTCGGAAAGCCTGCATTCGACAGCGGCCCCTGCGCCATGACCACACTGCGGGCTTGAACCGGCTCGCGCCCGCTGAGCGTGATGGTCCAGAGTCCGAGCCTGTCGTCCCAGGCCAGCGCTTCGACGTTATGGCCGAAGCGGATCATTGGCATCAGCTTGTAGTGATTCGCAAGATGCCGGATGTAGCCCAGAATCTCGCGGCTGCCGGAATAGCCACGACTCCACTGCGGATTCCGTGCGAACGAGAACGAGTAGAGATTCGACGGAATATCGCAGGCGGCGCCGGGGTATTGATTGTCACGCCAGGTGCCACCGACTTCTGTTCCGCGTTCAAGAACCACGATATCGATAATGCCCTGCTTGCGCAGTTGAATGGCGGTGCCCAGGCCTGCAAAGCCGGCGCCGATGATCAGCACATCGTGCACTTTCGCAGGCATCGGCGCTGCCACTTGACGCGAACGCTTGCCAGCCTCGGCAGCTTTATCCAGAAGCTTTGTCATCTCGAACTCTCTATTGGGGGATCAGGCGGCGAGTCAGCAAGCGCAATGGTCTGTTCACGCCGCGGTCTTCCAGGTCAGCCCCTTGACCCAGGTTGGTGTCGGCTTGAGCCAGCGGCGCGGGTAGTAGTCGGTCAGCTTCACGAGTGCATCGACCGGAATGTGGTACAGCGACTTGCGATCGACCACCATCGCACTTTGGCGGCTGATGATCTGGAACCAGGGATTGCGCCGTCCCTGCTCGGTACGGCCGCCGATCTTTTTGTACTTGTTCATGGCCTCGTACAAGCGTTCTTCCTTGAGTCCGAGCTTCACGAGGTTGTCGCGCATGCGGTTGATCAGTGGCAGGTAGGCCGCAATCCCGATGATGAGTTTCGGGTTCAGCATGGTGCCGACCGCCTTGACCGCAAGCCGATGCAGCTTGCCGTGGCCCATCATTTCCAGCACGTGAAAGCCGACGCCGAGGTGGCGCGCCTCGTCTTCGTTGATCTTCTCGAAGGCGGCATGGCAGACCGGGTCCTTCACGGTATCGAGCAGAAACTTGCACAGCGCGCCGTCCAGCGCGATCTCAAGACTCGGGATCACGGAACCCAGCACTTCGAGCGGCATCTCATCGCTATAGGTATCGAGCCAGTCAATGACCAGTCGCAGGTTGATGTTCGGTTCGGGCAGCGTGTCACCATCGAGCATGCCCCAGCGCTTCATGAGCGCCATCTCGACATTTGCGTGGCGCTGCTCCTCGGCGTGGAAATAGCGATAGATCTCGGCCAAGGTCTCGTTCGGAGCCTTCTTGGCCATGGCCGCGAAGCCGCGCGCGCCAACATGCTCGATCCACATGAGATCCGCCATGAACACCTTCAGCTTGGCGTACTGCTCCGGGTTTCCGGTGACCAGTTCCACGCCGGGCGCCTCCCAGTCGATGTCGGCGAGTGCCCATTGCGTGTTCTTGATCTTGGCCAGCATCTTGTCGAGGTCGAGTTGCATTGTCGTGGTCCTGATTGGAGAGGAGAGGAGAAGTGAGGAAGTGGATTCGGAGAAATGGAGAATTTGATCGAACGATCAGGCGCGGCTGCCCGCCAGGCGGTTGATCCATCCGATCCCCTTGCCGTAACCAACCGGTGCAAGCCGCTTCAAGCGCCAGATCAGCTTCGCGTCAACCTGCGGCATGACATAAAGCTGGCCGCGATCCAGCGCATTGAGTGCATCACGCGCGACCTGCTGCGCGCTGATGCCGGTCCACTCCATGAGCTTGTCTGCCATGCGCATCGAGCCTTCCGTGATGCGCCCGTCCTTCGCGATATTGGTCTTCACGAAGGTTGGGCAGAGCGCCGTCACCTTGATGCCGCTTCCGGTGAATTCGGACGCCAGTGTTTCGGTCAGGGCGAGCACACCGGCCTTGGAGACGTTGTACGGACCCATGCGTGGTGCAGCAGCAAAACTGGCCGTTGAGGCGACGTTGATGATTCCGCCGCGGCCGAGCTTTCGCAGGCGCGGCGCGAAGACATGGCAGCCGTGAATCACGCCCCAGAGGTTCACATCCAGCACCCACCGCCAGTCGTCGATCGGGATGTCGCCGACGCGCTTGCCGCCGGCACCGACGCCGGCATTGTTGATGACGAGATTGGCCGGCCCGCCCAGCCGGGCCTGGGCTTCGTCGGCCATGTCTTCCACGTCTTCGAGCTTCGAGACGTCACAGCGCAGCGCCCAGGCTTCGCCACCGGCCGCTTGGATCATGGCGACGGTCTCGCGGGCACGGTCGAGATTGATGTCAGAGCAGACCACGCTGCCGCCGCGTGCCGCGATCTCGATCGCGAAGGCCTGGCCGATGCCGCTGCCGGCGCCGGTGACGACGGCCGAGGCCTGATGGGACACCCTGCGTTTGCTGGACATTGCGATACACCTGCTGTGAAGAAATCGATGGCAATGTCCCGATTTGACCGTGACATTGAGTGATGTCAAGGTACGCCGACGTATTGTTCGGATTCAATTCGGAAACATGGCGGTCTCTACGAAAACTCGAAAACCGCGACAGACGCGCTCCAAAGCGACGGTGGAAGCCATTGTCGAAGCGGGTTTCATCGCACTTGACCGGCATGGCCTCTCCGGCACGACGACGCGCCATATCGCGGAGATCGCGGGGCTTGGAGTCGGATCTCTGTATGAGTATTTCGCGAACAAGCAGGCCGTTTACGTGGCGATGAACGGTCATTTCACCGACGAGATCGTGGCGATGGTGCGTGGCCTGATCCCGACGCTGGTGCGCAGCGACATCCGCACGCTGGTCAAGACCCTGCTGTCGAATTTCCGCGATCTGCTCAATCGCGATGAGGGCCGCTACCTGCGCTATGCCGGCTATGCAATGCAGAACAAGCGGCATCGCCATCCCGAGCCGGTGGAGAAGCTGCTCAACGAGCTGGTCATGCAGTACGTGATGCACAACCCGCAGCTGATGCGGCTGAAGAACCTTCCCGCGATCAGCTACATCCTGATCACCGGCGGCATCTTCACGATCATCCGCCACCTGGCCGAGCCCCACCCGAGCATCCGTTTCGAGGATCTTTCGCAAGGGCTCGCCGACATGGCGGCGAGTTACCTGGAAGTGGAGTTGATCAAGCTCGACGCGACGCGCTGACCGCGCAGTTCAGTCGATTCAGTCGATCAGCGGACTGGCATCGCCGGCATGCCAGGCATGGCGTCGCATGCTCACCCGGCCCTTCTCGAAAACGACCCCTTCCGCGCGCAGGCGGCGCTTCTGCTCACGGTGCGACGGACTGAATTTCGGCAGGGCGATTTCGCCCTTGGCATTGATCACGCGATGCCAGCAGATGTTCTCATCGGCAATACCGCTGCCGAGTACCTTGCCGACCAGCCGCGCCCGGCCCGGCAATCCGGCCAGGAAGGCAATCTGTCCATAACTCGCCACCTTGCCTGACGGAATGCGCGCAACCGCTGCCATCCTGGCAGCGCGTGCGGCCTCGGAATCGAGCTTGCCGACAGGCTCGCGGCGACGGCGAAAGCCGGGATCAGCTGGCAGTCGCGCCATACAGTGCCGTGCCGCGATGCGCCTGACCATGCGCATCAAGGTCGAGAATCTCGGCCGCGATCAGCCGCTGTGCCCCCAGCTCCGCGATGTAGCGGATCAGCAGTGTGCGCGATTCGCCATCCCAGCTTGCCGACTCGAACACAAAGCGCAGCGTACCGACCCGCGTCAGCGCCTCGCGCCAGTAGGCTTCCAGCGCAGCCTTGCCGTGAACGGTTCCGTTGCCGGTGATGGCCTCGGCTTTCGGACTCCGGAATTCGGCCTCATCTGCAAACAAAGACAGCACGGCTTCGAGATCGCGACTGTTCCAGGCGTTGATCCAGTGCCAGGCCCAGGACTGGGCACTGGCGTGACTTTCGGGCAGGGCGGGCATGGCTTGGCAATGCATTCGCTGAGTGACGGGCTGAACAGCTTACGACACCTGCCGCCTCGTTCAGGACGGGTTCAGACTGCCGGGCGCAACCTCTGCCTCGTCGTAGAGATGACGCGCCGCGCCATCCCGCCATCCCGCCATCCCAATTTGAACCAGATTCCCGGAGAACACCGATGAAGTCGAAACTGATCCCCGCCATGATTGCTGTGACCCTGATCGGCGCCGCTGCGCCGTCGTTTGCCGGCAAGCTCGGTGGTGGCCTGGGCGTCGGCCTCAATGCCGGTCCGCTGAGCGCCGGCGCCTCGGCGGACACGCAGCTGGATGCCAGCGCAGCCGCCAAAGCCAGGGCCGATGCGGAAGCCGCTGCCAAGGCGAAGGCCGACGCCTCTGCAAATACCGCCGCCACGCAGGGCGCGACCAACGCCGGCATTTCCGCTCAGACCCAGGCCGGTGTGCAGACGCAGGGCGGCTCGACCGGCCTCGGCCTGGGCAGCACGCTCAAGAGCACGGTCGGTGGCACTACCAGCGCTGCGACGGGTGCCGTGAAGGGCACGACGGGTGCCGTGAAGAGCACGGCCACGGCGACGACAGATGCCGCGAAGTCGACCGTCTCGGCAACCAAGGGTGCCGCCAAGTCGACGGCATCCGCCACCACAGCAACGGCCGTTGACGCGAAGACCGCCGTTTCCACCGGTGCCAGCACGGCAACCACGAAGGTCGGCACCGCCGTGCAGACGCAGACCGCCGCGAAGACCAACGCCGCGCTGAATGCCGGAACAACGTCCGTCGATGCCAACGTGAACGCCGGCGCTGCAACCAGCGTCGGCAAGTAAGCATCCAAGAGCTGTTGCTGCCGCGCCGTACTCCCCGGCAGCGGGAACAACGCTTTGTGACACTCGGCGGCCGGGCAACCGGCCGCCTTTTTTCGTGCCTTGAACTTGTATGGCGCCCGCGAGTAGCGAGAAAAACGTTTCGCAGGCAGGCAACTACAGAGTGTGCAGTTCTTCGTAGATCGAAGCGCGCAGCGGACCCGAAGCCCACTGCACCAGTGAGACCGGGCAATGCTCGGCCGCCTTGAAGCCGGCGGAAATCCGGAACAGGTCGGCCGTGATCCGCTCGATCGCCCCGTGATACTCGACGAAGGGCGTCGACTTGTTCGCGTACATCGTCTTCAGCGAGTTCAGGAACACGCGGACGGGGACATACGGGGCGATGCGGTCGAGAATCTTCTCGGTGAGGATGGCGTCCTTGTCCTTCACGCCCTCGTTCATGAGCATGCTGACCAGCTTGGGATTGCCGCCCGAGTCATTGGCCGAGGCCATGCGCAGCTTGCCGTCGCGTACGTAGTAAAGCGCCGAGGCAAGAATGATGAACAGTTCGTCGTAGGAATCTTCCGTGAAATTGCTGTCATCTGGCACCAGACCCTTCAGCGCCGGCTTCAGCGCGGCGAGCAGGCCGGGAAATTCCTCGTCCATGCGCGCGATGCGCCGGTACGAATCCGTCATTGTCGATCTCCGAATGAAAGTAGCGGCGCGCTAAAGCGACCGGTGAAACGAGTATAGCGGCGCAAGGCGCCTTTGCATCCTGGGTTCAGCGGTACAGCAGGCCTTCCGACACGCGAACCGCATGGCCGCCCACTCGCACAGCAATCACCGCGCCATCCTGCTTGTCCGCCTCCAGGTGAAGCAGGCTGTGGCGGCCCATTTCCACACCCTGAGCAAGTTTCCAGCGCAGCAGGCCATCGCGCTGCGCGTGCTCGGCGGCGAGTGCTCCCGCCAATGCCGCCGCAGCGGAACCGGTGGCGGGGTCTTCAACCACGCCAAATTCCGGTGCAAACATGCGCGCCTGCCAGTCCTGCTCGTAGGCGCCGGCGTAGACGAAGATCCCGACCAGAGGCGGCCCGCCTGCAGCCAGTCCGCGCAGCGTCTGGCGCAGCAGGATGGTGTCGACATCAATGCCCGCGAGCCGCTCCGGTGCCTTGACCGGCACCAGCAGGAACGGCACGCCGCAGCTCACCACGCGCGGGCCTGGCCCTTCGGCCGGGAAGGCATCGGTCTCGAGGCCGAGCAACTTCGCGAGCACGTCAATCGACGGTGCGGCAGTTCCGTACTCGGGCAGCTTCGCGACTGAAAGCTGCGCGAACGCGGGTTGACCCGGCTCACGCAGGACCCGCACGGACACCGGGCCGACCGTCTCGCCGAGCACGAACCGCACATCCGCACCCTGCGGCGCGAGGCCCAGCTCCGCCAGGATGCAGGCCGTACCAACCGTGGGATGACCGGCGAACGGCAGCTCGGCGGCCGGCGTGAAGATACGGACGCGAAAATCCGTACCGGTCTGTTCGGCCTTCGACACGAACGTGGTTTCAGACAGGCTGAACTCGCGTGCGATGCGCTGCATGTCGCCCGTGTTCAGACCGTCCGCATCGAGCACCACGGCCAGCGGATTGCCGCCATGGCGCTGCGTGGTGAAGACATCGAGCGTATGAAAGCGAAGGCCGGAAGCGGTCATCGTGCAGATCCTTGTTCCAAGAGTCGGGCCGCGTCGGCAGCCTCACACGATAACGACTGTCGGGCATGGCGGACAGCGGTATCGCAGACCGTAAGGGAAGTGTAATGTTGGCCGTGGCGTCCAGTGCTGCCGCGATGGGAGACCGAGAGGTTTCGCGCGCCGCACTGCCGTCATCGAGGTTCGTTGCAAGCGTCCGGGCCGGGATCGGGGTATCGGCAGAGCGTGGACTGGGATCCGTGCTGAGCCATGCAGGTCTTGCTCGACATCATCAAACTTAGGGAGAAGGGGACATGAAGCTTCTGCAAGGAAAGCCCGCGCTGGCGTGGGCTCTGCTGTTCATTGGTGCCTCCAGCACGCTCGCCACCGCGCAAGCGCAGGATCGCAAGGGCGATGACACTGCGGCAACCAGGCTCAATGCGGTCGAAGTCACCGGTTCGCGCATCAAGAAGTCCGAGGGTGAAGGCGACTCTCCGGTGCTCACGCTCAGCGGAGCAGACCTGCAGGCGACGGGTATTGCCTCGATCGGCGACATCCTGCAGCAGCTTTCGATCAGCGGCTCCTCGCTGAATACCAAGTTCAACTCGGCCGGTAACTTCGGCTTTCCGGCCGACGGCGGTGGCGTGGGGTCGGGCTCGACCACGATCTCGCTGCGCAACCTCGGCGCCAATCGCACGCTGGTGCTGGTCGATGGTCTGCGCTGGGTTAACGAGTCGTCAGCCTCGGGCGTTTCCGGCGCGGTCGACCTCAACACCATTCCCGCGAGCGCAATCGATCGCATCGAAATCCTGACCGATGGCGCGTCCTCGCTGTATGGCTCGGATGCCATCGGCGGCGTGGTCAACATCATCACCAAGAAGGGCCAGAAGGGCGGGCTCGCACACTTCTACTACGGCGATTACGAAACCGGCGACGGCCGCACTTACCAGGGCAACGTCTCGTTCGGCGTGAAGGAAAAGCGCTACCAGGCCTTCCTCGACTTCAGCCACTACGAGCAGCGCTCGATCAGCTCTGCCGCGACCGAACAGTCCAGCTTCCCGGTGCCGGGTGGCGGTCTTGCCTTCGGCAGTTCCGCCACGCCGACCGGACGCTTCGTGTTCACCCCGCCGCCGGGTCAGACCTACGGCGGTCTCTGCTCCGCCACGGATGGCTGCAACATCACGCCGAACGGGACCAATTCGCAGTTCCCGGGCGGCTATCACGCATTCACCAGTGCAGACCGCTTCAACTTCGCGCCGTACAACTTCCTGCTCACGCCATCGCGCCGCAACGATGTCTTCGGTCAGGCGGAAGTGCGCCTCACAGACAGCGTGAAGTGGTACATCCGCGGCCTGTACCAGGAGCGCGTCTCGGTCAACCAGGCCGCACCGGAGCCGATCTTCCTCGGCCCCGGCGCCGGTACCGGCGGGCTTGCCGATACCGTCGGCGTCGATGCGACCACCCCCTGCAACCCGCTCGGCTACACGCTGGATCCGAACGGCAACTTCGCGTTCCTCGGTCGCCGTCCGATCGAAGGCGGACCCCGCGTGTTCCGCCAGGATGTCGACACGGTCTATTTCGCATCCGGCTTCAGCGGCTCGTTCGAACTCTTCGACCGCTTCTTCTCCTGGGACATCAATCAGGCGATCAGCTCGAACAAGGCGACGCAGACCGTCGACGGCACCTACAACATCCGCAATATCGCCAATGCCCTGGGTCCGGTCGCGAACTGCGTGGCGCCTTGCGTGCCGCTGAACATCTTCGGAGGTCCGGGCACGATCACGCCGGCGCAGCTCGCCTACATCGAGTACACGGAACGCGATCGCAGCCGCCAGGATCTCTACCTCGCCACGGCCAACCTGTCCGGCACGGTGCTGAACCTGCCGGCCGGCGGACTCGACTTCGCGGCCGGCTTCGAGCATCGCCGTCTGGAAGGCTCGTACACGCCGGATGCCGTGGTCGTCGCCGGCAATTCCAACGGCGTGCCTTCGCTGCCCACGAGCGGCAAGTACAGCATCAACGAACTGTATGGCGAACTGGCCGTGCCGCTGCTGAAGAACGTGACGCTGGCCAAGAAGCTGGACCTGAGCCTGGCCACGCGCTATTCGGACTACTCGACCTTCGGCAACACCGTGAACAGCAAGGTCGGCCTGCGCTGGCAGCCGGTCAAGGACCTCACGCTGCGCGGCAACTATGCCGAAGGCTTCCGCGCACCGAGTGTCGGCGAGTCCTTCGGCTCGCCGGCGCGCTTCGACGCCACGCTGACCGATCCCTGCACCGATGCCACGGGCCAGACCCGCGCCAACTGCGCTGCACTCGGCGTGGCCAATCCGAACTTCGAGCAGGCCAACACGCAGATCTCGGTCCGCACCGGCGGCAACCGCGCGCTGAAGCCGGAAACGGCGCGCAGCTACACGGGTGGTGCGGTCTACAGCCCCAGCTGGGCCGACAAGACCGTCTGGTCCGATCGCGTCGACTTCGACGTGACCTACTACAACCACCGCGTGAAGAACGCGATCCAGGCCCCCGATGCGCAGACGCAGCTGAATCGCTGCGTGGCCAGCGGCGACCCGAACTCGATCTTCTGCCAGGGCATCACGCGCTCCAGTACGGGCGACATCAACGGCTTCAACAACACGCTGCGCAATCTCGGCACCATCAGCACGCAGGGCTGGGACATCGGGACCAACTGGAGCAGCCCGCGCTGGGTCTTCGGCAAGCTTGGCGTGAACTGGCAGACGACCTACATCCAGAACTACAAGTCGATCGCCACCGATACCGGCCTGGCCGAGCCACGCGGCGTGGGTGTTGAAGTCACCGACAGCGGCATCCCGCGCTGGAAGTCCACCTTGCGCACGACCTGGAACCTTGCGCCGTTCAGCGCCGGCTACACCCTGCGCTATCTCTCGTCACTGACCGAGCAATGCGGTGATGCCGCAGGGCTGTCGACCTGCAACAACGGTGTCGGCACGACCAACAAGCTCAACGCCATTCTGTACAGCGATGTTCAGGCGAGCTTTGCCTTGCCGAAGGTCTACGGTCTGGAGGCCACGATCAGCGGTGGCGTGAACAATGTCTTCGATGCCGGCCCACCGATCTGCGTGAGCTGCTCGCTGAACGGCTACGACGCCTCGAACTACGACATCGCCGGCCGCTTCGGCTACGTTCAGGCCACGATCAAGTTCTGATCGCGGATCGCGGGATCGCGTCGTGAAACAGGGCTGCTTCGGCAGCCCTGTTTCTTTCCGGTCTAAGCGGAGAAGCACTGGAAGTGCGGACCATGCCGCAAGCTTCGCCTCATCGCGCAGCCCCGCGTTCGCCGGGCTCGTCGACGGCAGCGCGACAAGGACAATGCCTTCCAGCGTCTCGCCAAGGACCGGCAGGACGCGGCGACGGAAGACCGCTTCCGCAGCACGGCCATTCAGCGCGATCGCCCTCAGGTCCGGATGTCTGGCGACGAAGGCGGCGAAATCATTC
>Ga0194135_10001645_pt1 | contig 13409 bp, 17 predicted proteins | sample LitLau_LLRF_2013_FD_134024 | JGI IMG/M metagenome (GOLD analysis project Ga0194135, IMG submission 134024) | Freshwater sediment microbial communities in response to fracking from North America - Little Laurel Run_MetaG_LLRF_2013 (version 2) | ecosystem: Environmental > Aquatic > Freshwater >...
ATTGAATAGCATTTTAAAAACTTTCATAATGCGCGATTCCGTTGATTTATGGAAAAAGAGGCTCCTTGTCTTTATGTTTAAATATTTCATATTACGTAACTGGTGTATTGATTTCAATTTGTTATTGGCACACGCTTACGTTAATTATTCCAGTAATGGCTTTGGTTGAATTTTATGCTTATTTCCCAAAGCGCTGTTTCTTCCGTATCCCCCGCCATTGTTTGTCAACCAAACTCTAATCATTTTGTTGAGGAGTCCGTACTTCTGTATTGATCTCATAACATTAACCACGCGCAAGCGCCCAAAAATTCGACCGGCTTTTTTACTATTTTTGATTAAATTTATTATATTGCAAAATACGTGCGTAATCTAACACCGTATATGGCTTGTATTGTATCTACTTTAGACAAGAATTCCTCTCTGGCTTAGGATTTTTTTTCACTGCTTGTATTTTTTAATTATTCTTAATTCCTAAGAGTTAATGAAGTGGAAAGCAACTGAGAAGAAGAATTGTTTTGTCAATTACGTTCATCGAGAACTCAAGGACGCTGAATTTATCCAAGTAGTACGTATGCCCTACTTGGAACCGAATGGGAACGAGGCTCTTGGTGCGCATGCGCCTGTAGTAGGCCATCATCGTAGTCGGCGACTCATTCCACTTCCGCTGTGGCGTCTTTTGCGTAAAGTGACGGACGTAGGTCTCAAGTAAAGCTCCGGTCGATTCTGCTACGAACCCACCCAAATAAATGATAGTCGATTCGAGTACAACTCCGTTGACGGAATATGCGGCGCAAATGGATCGTTCTAGCATTAGATCCCGTGAGCCGCAAGCAAAGTAGAGAGCGATGGATGCGTATGCCAGGCCTCCAGTGGTTATTGCGGGGAGACCAATCCCACATATAAATGGATATGTTAGTCGCATGAGGAGTTCAATAGGAATGTAGACTGGAATTCCGTTGGTAGGACTCCTTGTGGACTTCTTAGAGACAATTCCTTCACAAATCCTATAAAAATGGACAGAATTAGCTAAACCATTGATTTGATAATTGTGATTTTAGCTTAATTTACTCGAGTCTTAGCATAACTCGGCACACGAAGAAGCCAACGAGGAAGGCAAGGTTCCATGTGACGAGTATTCGACTTCCGGCTTGCAACGCTCCGTAACAACGGAGAAGTAGCAATGCCATGCATCCAAGTACAAGGATCCACCTCGGCAGATCTCCTTGATCGTCTCCTGCCCAGAATGTATACGGCACCTCCATACCTTCCACGCATATAATCCAGAAGGATCCTGCGTATACGAGCGGAATCAGGAGCGCAGTGCCAAGTATAATCAACGAAAAAAGAGCATCCATCCCAATGAGCACCTTCTGAAGCAGTTCCTCCACTCGAATTTCTCTTTCCAATTCTGCCTTGGTCATGGAGTAATTTTCTGCAAATTAGAACCGCATAAAAGTAAGCATTTCTTTAATAAAAATGGAATAGGAAAGTTACGGTTGATTTGATCAAAGAACTGGATGAATCCGTTGAATATTTGTTCGACATCACTTTCATATTTCCAGATAATGTAATTAAATGCCATATCCAGCATAACTTAAATGGAAATTAGGAAAAGTGTGACTTGTGATGAGGTGGAAATGCTTTGGAGAACGCTCAGTCCGACGCATGTCAAGTAAATGATACGATTGTATAAATGAAGGAAATTATTCTGTTGAGCCACAAGGAAATAGTAAAGGAAGTTGATGAGTCCAAGGACATGCGTCGGACTCAATAAAAATGGCGAAGACCCCAAGCGTGTAGAGATTCTTAGCGCCCAATTTATGATGGAGAGTGTTTTGGTAGTCAGAAGTAAGATCGGAGGAGACATTTCATCACCTCGAGCCAAACGTCGTTCCTACAAAGACCAAAAAACTAGAGTTTGGGAGTTTGGACTATTCTCAGCAGCACAAGGAAACGTACGTCCTGTTTAAAAAATAAAAATTTCTTCGTGCAGTTATGGAGCCATTGGCTCAAATTATTCAGGATTGACTCCTTTTCAATCCTGAATAATTTGAGCCAATGGCTCCATTTTCAGTTGAAGGATGTAGGAGAGGAATAAATTTGAATATTCTAGAAGGAAGACAGGATACTTTGAATGACCTTGGGACCAGGAGCCGCTTATTGACTTCCTCTCAAAAGGTGATTCCTAGACGATAGGTTTTTCATTAAAAAGTAAAACTAAATTGATTTTTCAAATTATTTTTACAGGAAATGAGATCCATTTTTTAATATTCCATTCCTTTATTTCTTTCTGTCTTTTTTGTTGGTTTATCAAAAAATGGGTTTGCCTCAGAATTTAATTTGTTAATGTAGTTGGTGTTGTGTTGATTGTCATTTGAAATTTGCACAAGCTTACGTTAATTATTACAGTTAGTGGCTTTCGTTGAAATTTATGCTAAAAGCGCCGCTTCTGAAAACATAGACGTCTGCTTGGCTCTGTCTGAGGCGATACGAATTAAAAACCGGCCAATGAAAAAATCCCTGTCATAAAGACCGTATCAAAATTGCTCTAATTTTGCTGCTATATTTTCTTCTGTCATGCGCTGAACGAAGGATAAGTCTCATTCAAAGCTTCCTATAATCAGCATCATCAGCAACCTCTTTTAAGTTAAAGTTTGGCTCAAAGCCCTGGTCAACATGTGCTTTCTGTACAATTTGCTTCGGCTTATCAAGAACTAAACTAACCACTTTGATTTTATTGAAATGTTTTAAAAATCTCTTCAGCCTCATCTAAAGTTGCTTCTTTCTTGTAAAAGTTGAAACGAATATACCCCTTGGCAAGCTGTCGGTGAGGCTCAGAGTAAAATACGGACGGTGGGATTCCTACGAGCTTCTTTTCCCGATGGAACCAACTGGCAAGTTTAAAATCTTCTTCTTTTTGCGTCTCCCGTGACAAGTCGATCTTATCTCCTGTCAATCAATTCATGGAAAATATGATTTGCATAACCATACTAGTTATTCTCAACGCCAAATTATTCTAAACTAACCAAGAGGTGCCCAGTTGACGAGCATGACGTACCCTCCATCCGGGACAATCGGAACGGCACCAATAGATTTAAGGGATTCTACCATCCTTTCGCGTTTCTTTGCCAAATCTTGGAGCCTTTTGTAGAAAAAGGAATCTGGAGTACCGAAGAGCTGCAATTCCGTTTCAAGCGTCATCGCAACTGCTTCCTGTCCAGGGGTTTGGCACTCTACCAAACAATTTTGATGAGCAATGTGAAGGTTATACATGAGGTTGGCCGGACCATAAGCCCAACCTAAAAATTAAAAAAAAATCGTTCATGTTCGTTGGTTTTAAAAAAAACTGAAATCAAGTCACTCGATTTTGAGGATTTACCTAATTTCCAACCTGTTAAACTACAAATTAATAAATTAAGATGAAGGTTTAATTCATATAAAGTGATGTTTTTTTTACAACCTGAAAGTTTTTCCTGCCGATCCAATGGTTATGCTCCGATCCCAAAAGTCTTCAAGCCCAGCGATTCGGATGTGTTCATTTCCTTCGTAGACGATCCACTCGTATACTTCATCAGAAATTATCAAACAGTTGAACTTTTTGCAAAAATTTCCAATTTCCTGATTTTTAACACAATGATTATAAAATTATAAAAAGGTCGTAAATCTACGGCTACAGGTGTACCTTACTAAAACGAAGCAAAATGAAGCAAGGAATCATTGCGTTATAGCCAGGTTTCGCTATATTGAAATTACTACGCAATAACGATTTAACCGAAGTTCGAGATAGTAAGGGACACCTGTATTACGTACGACAACAAGAAGATTAATGGTGGAGTGCTCACCACAAGTTCCTGGCGGGAAAATACTTTTCCAAGGGGATTATTGGGGCTATTGAGAACAATAGCCTTTGTTTTCGAGTTGAATAATTTTTCTAATTCTCTCATGTCTAGTTTCCATGAAGCAGACGTCGTTGTGGGAGAGTTCTCTGAGGGGAGCAGAGGAATGTATACCGGAGACCCACCAGCCAATTTGATCATGTGTTTGTAGCAATCAAAGGCAGGTTCGATAAGGATAACCTAAACGGTTAAGTCTCATCTCCTTAATCTTGGAAATATTTTTGAATTTTCAAAACGGGATAAGGGAGTACGGGATGGAACTCCAACCTTCATTTGTAATTCAGTTTTTACCTCTTCCCCCTGAGAAATGTTGGACATGATGGTGTAGAATAAAGCGCTGCAGGCACCACCAGTCACTATCACTTCTCGCATAGGATCAATTTCACGGTTGAGCAGTTTTCCATACAATCGAGCAAGAGCTGTGACCAATCGCGGTTGTCCCTTTAGGAAATTCATAAAAAGTATTCACGCCAACTAACTGGATATCTCCATTACACACTCTTGAGGTCTTAAAAAGCTCATAGGATAAGAGAAAGCAACTTACAAAAACACGGGCATACTGGTGGTTCAAGTAAGTTGACCCTGGTTGGCATACTGCAGCTAAATTTGTGACCACGTGCGGAGCCGGATTGTAATCTGGGTATCCTTGCCCAAGATTGACAATCTTTTCACCCCCAAAATCAAGTGATGCCCTAGGTACCGTTAAATTGTAGTTGAATCACCCCAATTTACTATTTGTATCCTTGAGTAAGAATGTATTTGAAAGAGTTACCAAATATTTTCTTCCATTCCAATATACTTGGAAGAAAGTCCAAATCTTGGATTCTTGTTGGCGTTTGTGTTAGCCATCTTAGTTTATTTGGAGAAAGGATGTTTGGGGAATTAGTTGATTGAAAACTAAAGTTTCGTGTGGAGTTGAGATTTAGTTCCACGGGAGCGGGTTAATGACTGAATGACTCAAGAGTGGAAATCAGGAGATTTATAGCTTGTTTTCAGAACAGGTTCTTTCCTCTACGGACCAAAGTTAATTAAAAATCAATAGCAACTGAGTAGAAACCACGGACTAAAGGGAAAGGATTGGAGATACGGGGTCAATGAGAATGAGAGACGTAGAGGGCAGAGGTCACTGAACTACCCGCCAACATAGATGTAAAGGAAGGGCAATGAATCGTCGAGGCAAAGACAAATAGCCAAAGGAAAGGTCGATGAACCACAATTGATTGATTGAGTTTATTTGACATATGGCTTCCGCCTTATCAAGAATGCGTATTGCGCCCTTTAATTAATCTTAATTAAATACTTGTTAGTTTGTTTAGGACAGTGGTGAAAAATTTCTTAAGTTGAATGAGTGTAAAAGAGAAATTTGTGCCTTGTGATGAGACGAAAGAAATGTTGGATTGGATCGTAAGGAAGATTTTGGAATGCTGGAGTATTTGTAGGAAGAAATTTGTAAGGCCTGATCTTGGATCCTTGATCTTGGAAAGGTTACATGTAAATTAGGACGAGACAGTGGAGACTAATTTAGAGTCAAAAGGAGATTGCTTTTAAAGGGATTTGAATAGTCATTTAGGGCGGGTCAAACCCATTAGAATTAGGGAAGAAAACAATGGGAAATCATATAACTTGGAGTTGAGACTAAAAGCTTCCTGGAATGATAAAGTGTAACGAGCAAGAAGACATGAGAAAATAATAAAGGTAGTATAGGTCCTGAACACGGAATTTAACTTAGGTAAGGTTTTATTGTTAAAAAAAACAGATGTTATCCAGTTCGGGTACGTTTGGTCAAAAGTTCGGCAACATTTGGTTAAAATTTGGGCCCAAAAAATAGTGTAAACTAGTAGTAGTAAACTAGTAGTAAATAGTAAAAACTTAAATAGTGTAAAATTTTCATATGCGGAACTGGCTACACGTCTAGAATTTGATACTTTTGCTTTTCATATAGTTATTACGAGAAACTTATGGGACTAGTGGTTCCATAATGCCAGTTGTTAAGTTACAACAGTGGCCATTCCATTGTGCCCTAGTCCTAAGCAAGGCGATTTAACTTACTATTGAAATTATTTCATTGGCAATCTCATCAATGATGTCTGCCACCACTTGTGCAATTCCGAAAGATTGCGAGTACCCCTCCCCACCCAGCCCATAGCAATGGACAATTCTTGAGTCCCCGGAACGGCCACCAGGTGGGATCCGGGCCTCCCTCTCCATCCTTAATCCTTCCTTGCGCATGCATCGGAGTCCAACAGATATTGGGAGCTCCTTATTCACGGCAGCAAACTTTAAGGCGGGAAGGAATTCTCGGTTCCTCTCGAGCATTAGCTTCAGTGGTTCATGATTTTCAAAATTCAAGTTGATGTCCCACTCGTTGGGCTCCGCCAATCCGCCAATATTCATGAGATTGTCGTTCCGTGGGACAATCATGATCATGTCATTGGCTGCTTCCTGACCATCCAATAGGGATACACACAGCAGTTGGGTTAGGCGTGGGAACTTTGAACCGTCATTCATGACACGAACGAGGGCGCCACGGAGCGGATATACGGTCTCATCATTTGCCAATTCCTTGGAACCGAGTCCCGTGGCATTGAGGATGATGTCCGCCGTGTATTTTTCCAGGAGCAGTTTCTCTTGTTCCAAGAGATCACCTGATAATTTACCATCGATGAAAGTGACTCCGCGTGAGAATAAGTAGTCATAGAGCCAACTCATGTAGCGTTCAGAGTCAATGGCAGGGGCAGGGTGAGAATACGCATCTACCACCCCATAGTCGGGATTAATCCCGAGCTCCTGTATGATTCTTGAATCGTGTCTCAGTCCAGGGATATTTGCTCGGATTTCTTCCATTTTTGTCATTTCAGTGGGATCGGCGGAGAGGGGGCGCTTGAAGAAGAAATTAGAAGTTCGCATCGTCACTCCCGTGACTCCGCTCATGACCGGATCCTCTGCGATGGACTTGAAGCGGCGGTAGGCAATCAAGCTTAGTTTCTTGCATATTTCCAAAGTAGCTTTATCCGCATGTCTTCCGCAGACGGCCGGTGGCCATTCCCAAAATGCACCCGCAACTTGGGACGTGATTTTGGTTTTATTTTCAGGCTTGGGAAATTGGGCGGCAAGTACGGTGATGGTGTAGCCACGATCAAGGAGGGTCCAAGCGGATGTGAGACCAGCAACCCCTCCTCCAATCACAAGAAGGTGCAGGGATTTCTTTCTACATTGGAATCATTATAAATATTCAATAAATTAAATATAATTATTTGAATTGCTATTAATAAGTAGAAGACAACTCACGAGCCCAACTGTGAGCGAATTTGACAACCGTCATGAGAATTCGTCTCAGGCATCACGAATAGACAGAAGTGGACCGGAACTAGTGAGTAATTTATGAATAGTTACAAATGAAACCTGGTGTAGAGTTAAGATCTCATTCCACGGAAGCAGTTCAATGAATGAAATGACCCAAGAGTGGAAATCAGAAGATTTATAGCCTTTTTGCAGAACAGGTTCTTTCCTCGACGGGCCAAAGTTAATTAATTGAGGCTTATGTTTAAACTAGCAAAGGAGGTCTTTTGGGTTGACTTGAGTTCACCAACCTCAAAGGATCGAGGAAGGCCTTTGGTTTGTGATAAACGAGATTGATTGATAATGTTGTGGATTCTTAGCAAAAGGTTTGCGCTATGCAGAAAATGAGTTTTTATCAAAAACTGGTTTTCTGAAGAAACGAAACATGAAATAATTAACAATGCGAGTTATTATTCTACTCAAAAACGGACCGAGTCAAGAAAGACTCGTAACAGACGGATTTGTATTTAACGTACCGGAAATTCCCATTTGTATCTATGTTTATAAGAGGGAGCTCTCTATCTATTGATTAGAATAGAGAGACTCACGCCGAGCCTGCCAAAAACTGGCGTATTTCGGTCGTTCTGAGAGAAACTGCTTTAATTTGATGGGTTCTCCCCCTGCGCTACCCTATTTACTTAGAGCCTTGTCCCAAGTCTTCAGGCGCCAAGAAAGGCTGCCTGAGATGCTCGAGAGGAAGAAGTGCGGACGTCTCTATTCCCTAATTTAACTTTCAAATCGCTGTTTCCTATGATTTCCATTCCGGGACATGCCAACGAGCGACTACAACCTCTTTCGCTGCCGCTGAGATTGACTTCTCCTTTGCAAACGTGTACCACTTTTAATTTAAATTCAAGACCAAGTGCCCCATTTTAGGAAAATAAAATAAATGTGACAATCAAAAAACAATGAACGTGTAGAGCGAAGATCAGAATCAGCGTAGAACAAAGCGGACTAAAGTCCGTGAGTTGTATAAACACGTAGCGTCAATGAGACGGTGGTTGAAACGTTTTGAAGTGCGGTGTGACCGGAAAGTTAGTGAACATTGAAGTAATGAATGATGAAACCTCCAATTAGCATTTTACTCAAAAGGTCAATCTCGGTGAAAGAGGTCAAAGCACCCTACCAGCATAAATTTTCGTTGCTTGCGGAACTAGAAAACAAATTTTTTTCAAAAACTAACCTAGTAACAAAGTCCCATAAATAACATTATGCTCAAACTTTCGATTTGACTTTGAGCCGGAATGAGGTTATTTCCGAGTTCTTTCGCTGTTTCTGTCCTTCTGTCTAATGCGTATAACTCGAGAAACACTGGACCGATTCTGTTTCTCATGGTCCGAACCCGCCAAGTCCAACTTTTATTTGACCGGAAGTAAACGATCACGATCACACCGCATTTCATCTCCCATGGATGAAGCTTGAATTTATTAGACCATAACTCCTGATTTTAAGAAATGTAATTTACCTTAAATTATGACTCGAAAATCATGAACTAAAAATTGAAACGCAAGGAAATTAAAAGTAGAGGAATATGAAATAAATATTGGGAGTTAGAGGTTAGAGGTCCTTTCCGGCCGGTGGTGATCCCAAGATGGCTGCCGCATATTTCCGCGTTGTACAGCTAGGGAGGCTCAATTTCAGAATCTGACGGACCCTGACGGACCCTGCATCCCCAGTAGCTGTCTTCAGTCGCTCGCCCAAAACCTGAATAAACTCTAAATTTGTTATGGAATTTGTATTTGAATTTGAATAATTTGTTAGAAAATAATTCAGTTTTTAGTTCCTCCCAGTTAGTTTGTCGACCCCATTTTGTTTTTGGTATCCGTTGAAGTCATTTACCTTTTGCTTCCCTTTTGTTAGATCAGTGAAAATGCATTGCCGTTCATCGACATTTCCTTCGCTTTTTGTCTTTGCCTCATCGAGTTATTGCCCTTCCTTACATCTCTGTCGACTGGTAGTTCAGTGACCGCTGCCCTCTACGTCTCCCATTCTTGATGACCCCATATCTCAAGTCATTTCCCTTGGGTCCCTGATTTCTACTCAGTTGTTACTGGTTTTTTTATTGGCCGGTTTGTCAGAATTCTCGTTTTGTCTCCGTTGACTAAACTCATTCAAAGTACAAAGCAGTAGGGATGAGTTTTTTGTCTAGTGGAAAGTTGGGCCTAAATATTCGTTTTTCTTCTTAGTCGCAAAGTAACCACATGAGAAGAGACGCAGAAGTGCAGCAGCTGAGCATTGTACCGGAAACCATCACAAGCCTCATTTCGTATTAGTAAAAAAAATGGAGAAAGCAGAATTACAAATCAGGAAAAGTGTTTGGTATGGTCCAGACATGGTCCATCGGGAAGATGAATGGCTCTTCAATATCACCCCTCAAGAATTGGAAGAACTTGTGCTTGCTGCTGATAAGTTGGTAGAATTAAGTTCTGCCACCCCTGATTCCATTGACCTCCGCCCTCTAGAGAACTTGGACGAGGAATTCCAACTAACCCTATTGAAAGAGAAAGTCACAAAATTCTTGGAAATTTTACATACTGGGTTGGGATTTTTCGTATGGCGTGGCTTACCTGTTGGAGATTGGAGCTATAGACGCTCAGCTGCAGCATTCCTGATTATTAGCAAATGCATGGGAAACTTCAGGTCACAAAATTCTAAAGGCCACGTGATAGGCAAGTTAAATTAATAAATAAACATATATACGGTCTTCATTTAACATGTAAGTTTCTTCAGGTCACGTAAAGGACCTTGGCTCGACAACTGCTGACCTTTCCGTCCGGAGTTCCCAAACAACTGAGCCAATAGATTTCCACACCGATTTTTGCGACGTATTTGGGTTGCTTTGCCTTAAAAATGCCAAGTCTGGTGGCCAATCTTCACTTGTGAGCGCGGGGACTATTTTCAATGAAATGTTGACCACGTCACCCAACTTGCTTCCCGAACTTATCAAACCGGTTGAAATTGACCGCCGCCGTGGTCAAGTACCCGTGGGCGGGCTACCATATTACAAGCTTGGAGTATACACAGTTCACAATGGCCGTGTCCGTGGTCCGTGTCTGTCCGTGTCCTATGTCAGAGCTTTTATTGAATCAGCGCGAAGGTTCCCTGGAGTACCACCATTAACTCCCAATCAAATTGCCGCTCTGGATTCCTTCGATAACCTGGCAAATGACAGCAGATTGAAATTTGTGCGGGAATTTCAACCAGGGGACATGCTGTTTGTGAACAACCATGAAATACTGCATGCCAGGACAAGTTACGTAGATTGGGAGGAGGAAAGCAAGAAACGCCATTTGCTAAGAGTTTATTTGGCACCGCCAGGAGCAAGGGAGTTACCGGTAGAATGGGCGGATTATTTTGGAAGTGTTGAGGTGGGGAAAAGGGGAGGGCTCAACTGCGGTGAAAACGAACTGAATGGACTCCTCTAAAAGCCCAAAAAAAGTTCAAGCTCGTCTTAGTAGAGTTTTTAAAAATTTTGTTTTTACAGTAGTAATGATAAACTACATTTGGAATCCCTGCACAATCCACGAAGGAAATATAATGCAGAAATAATTATAGTACAAGTCCTGTCATAAAGATTTATGATTTATCTACAACCAGATTTGAGCCAAATCTGATGGTAGAAATAAAAAAAACAGAATGTAACTCTACTTGCCTGTATTACAGAAATCCAGGCTCAGGAGACTATTGTATTTATTCACCGACTCTCCTCATGCACATTTATAAACTAATAGGGGCCCACAGGCTATTTGAAACGTTGAATATTTGAGTTATTGCCAAAGTTGAATCAACCACATTATGAATTTCATTAGATTGTATGATATTCGATTTGTAAATACAAGGCAAACTCATGGAGCATCGCATAATCCGCATGTCACAAATGACGTTAGTGGGTCTTCCAAATTATCATGTGCAAACTTCAAGCTTGCACGTAGGAATCAAGGAGGGATTTCTAAAAGTGTCTTTAATACTTTTTACTTTGACTCGCTTTTTATCGACCCAGCTTTTTTTGTATTTTAACAGTTCAAAGAATTCATTCAACTTCCAAATACCCTAAAGAGACAATATCCCAACAGTTCCCAAAAGTCGTTTAATCAATTACTAGAATTTTTTGGTACATAATTCATTTAAAAACAAGTAATGACTGGCTTGTGTATGGTGTAAACTATTTTGCTCTGACTTTGGCTTTGGGAAAAAAGCTTGCCCAGAATTTATCCTAATTCAAGCTTAAACCTAACTGCGAATTAAGTGGAAGTTGCCGTTTTCATTTATACGTTCATAATGCAAGTTAAAGGATTTCGTTAGTTACAAATAAAGTTTAAAGTTCATCAGGACAGTTTCTTCCGTGACTGTATCAAGTTTAATTTAACGTTTCTGTTCAAAGCGATTATAAGAAAGTGACGTAAGGTGAGTCCTTCTTCTAGTGACAAAATCCACATCCGTTTACGACCTAATTTTTTTTACCGAAGTGTTGGGGTCTTTGGTCTCAATAATTTTAAAAGTTACCCCTCTACGCATTATTGATGCCTAGTAATTAACTGCCTACTCTGATTTTGTGAGACTCAATACCCCTGATTTAGTTTTCAACGTCGTAGTAGTGCACATGTTCACCATTCCTGTACTTTTTCTCCTCGAGGATTCGGATTAATGTGGTAATGGTTTGAATCGGAGCCATGACCCTCCCGGCTGCCTTTCCTTTTTGGAACTCCATCGCCACTTCTGCATCTCCCGACCGCATTGCCGCGGTATACATGTCCGTGTCCACTTGGCCAGGGGCGTAGGAGAGGGTGGCAATGGTGGGGTCCTCGGTGGCAATGCTCCGCATCAGCATGTCCCTCGCTGCCTTCCCAGCACAGTAATAACCCCAGGTCTTAATGGGTTCAACTGCTCCCTGGGAAGAGATCTGGACTACGTTCCGCTCCTTCCCGTCGTCATTGAAAACTTTGAAGAATTCCGTGGTGAGGAGGATCATGGAGAACAAGTTGAACTCGTAGTAGGCACGAAGCTCAGCGAGGCTTTCCATTTCAATCATCTTGAGCCTAACATTCCCGAGGGAGCCGGCATTGTGGACTAGGAGGGAAAGCTCAAACTGGCTAGCCGTGGTTCCAGTAGTAATCAGGGCAGCCTCGATCATATCCAAATAATCACCGTCTTTTCTACCTCCTCCCAAATCCATCGCAGCAGTCACTACCTTGACGTCAGAATTAGATGAATTTCCGAGTATTTCCGCTTTGGTTTCTTCGAGGCCCGCAGCAGACTGAGCCACGAGGAGGAGTACTGAGCCTGCTCCCACTTTCTTTGCAAACTCAACTGCGATGCACTTTCCAATCCCGCGAGATGCCCCGGTAATCAAACAAAATGTCCGTTGGTTCCAGAATAGCCCCATATTCGAATTCTCCTTGATATTTTATTCTCCTCTAGTTGACCGTTGCCTTCTCCGTCTCCCCAGTGTAAAATTGATCTGCAGAGACCAACTTGAATAAGTTGAGAGTTTTGATTCTGCTGAGTTCAAGCAAATTCATATGGGGTGTGTAAAGCTGTTGCTAAGAGTAACCGAGAGGTCATTCTTTTCGTTCACTTACAAACACTCGTCCAATGTATACTGAAAACTGAGTGAATGCATGAGAAGAGACTAAAATGGTACTCTGAAAAAAGTTGTCAAACAAGTTTTGTTGTAAGGTTCAGATTTCCACTCCCATCTGTTGAATCAAGTTTCTTCGTGTCACCAAATCATCCTGCGTGGTTTTTACAAGGTGTCTTGGCATTTGATTACCAATTCGACTTTTTACTTTGCGTGGCAGGGTCCTCAACCTGCAGTAATGATTCTTAGTAAATTCGGCGGAGCAACGACCAAGTGACACTCAAAATGAACACATCAGAATTTATTTACACCAAACGAAATTTACTATCAAAACTGACCTACTGGTAAAGTTTGAACCGCAGGTTCTACATTTCGAGTTATTATTATACGAAATGAATTAAAATTTTGGATTTGGATAATTATTTATTAACCACGGACCCTTTAGGGTTTGGGGTTTATGGGATTGCCATGTCTGTGTGGTCCCAAAAATATCAAGGCGTTTTTGAATAAGATGAAGGCAAATTTGAAAGAAAAATTTCTTCGAATTTTAGAGGCGCCAAATTCCCTTAAATCGTTGGTAAAATAAGCTTGTTAGA
>Ga0194135_10001646_pt1 | contig 13409 bp, 8 predicted proteins | sample LitLau_LLRF_2013_FD_134024 | JGI IMG/M metagenome (GOLD analysis project Ga0194135, IMG submission 134024) | Freshwater sediment microbial communities in response to fracking from North America - Little Laurel Run_MetaG_LLRF_2013 (version 2) | ecosystem: Environmental > Aquatic > Freshwater >...
AGTTATTCTATTCTATTCTATTCACGTATGATTAGTGATTAATGTGCAATACCATTTGAGAAGAATGAGAGAAGTATAGGATACGTTTTACACTCATAGCGAAGCTCTCTAACCGTGTAGATATCACAGATATAGTATGGTATTTTTATATTTCTGCGGCAGCTTCCCCTATCTTCTTAATCACTTTTGAAATGAAATACATCTATTGCTTCAATTCAATACAATCCCAGAGACTACTGAATACAATCAAATGTGAATGGCGGAAATTTCATCTGCACTGCAGGAAGTGGCCTTACGAGTATTTGCATGTGTCTGGGCCTTGAACGGCAAGAGCTTTGACAATAATAATAATTACTATTGCCTTCGTATTTCTAGATCTTTTTTATCATAAATATTCTTTGGCTGTAATCTGCATGGCGCTCATAGTAGAAATTATGTAAAAATTATGGATTTTTATGAAAATGTTAAACCTAACCATTTCTTCTAGCTTGAGGCGAAAATCAAAATTAAAAAGGGGAGGGGTGGAATTAAGAACTTAAGAATCGATAATAGGTACCTAGGTATATTAATAATTAATATTGAAGGGTTAAAAGCGATTATTCGTTATAACATAGGTAGGTATTTTGATACATCAGTTACGGTTGTTAAAAATGCTAGTATTCTTGAAGAAATAAGCGAAAGGGGGGATCTTTCTGATTTTTTCCTTTAATAACAAAATTCACAGGTAAAAAACCTGTTAGAAATAACCCACTGTTAATCAATTGTAGAGAATTTAGGATAGCGTGAGACAGTAGGGGTCTACAACGTATCCTATTTCCGATTTCCACGTGGAACTGAAATTGGGTCCTAACTATCGAGTCAATTAGGAACCTTCACGATAGTAAAATAAGTCTTTCCGCGCCTATTTTAATAAATACCAATCTTTTTGGCGAAGTACCTACATATTTGTATATTATCATTTTCGAGGGCTGTACTTTCTTGTATGTCTCGTAGTATTTGTACCTTATCAAAATTGCGTTGTTCTTGTTATGTTTATGTGTTTGGGTTGTTTAGGTTCATGCAGAGAGTGACTTCGATGAGATGGCCGAATGGCTTGGTGACAAGGTAAGAAGTTATATACATATTAGGGGTTGTTACGGCGGCGTGATTTTAGAATTATGCTGCATACTTTCCCGGTTCGAATTGGTCTTTGGTAAACAACATTGTGCAAACTTCGAAAAGCACGTAATTTCCCGCCACCGTGGCAACGCCATTGTGTGTCATTCATAGTAATTTTGGTGATAAGGCATGAAATTCGGGGAATCTTTGTTGTTATGTGACCGGCGAAAATAATAGTATTATAAGCACTCTACCTACGTACTGCACTGAAATAGTAGGCGTAGTCCAACCGTTGTCTAGTCATCTGTTAACGCCAGTTAATAGAAGTAGACTGGAGCCACACCGCTTGTTTCCATCAAAATATACCTATTGGTAAAACCTATACCCACTTACCCAATATTACTGATACTACTACCAAAACGCCTTGCCCGGTGTTTGCTGTGTAGCACTATTGTATGGTTGTCTGGAGGCAAAGATTTCAAGGCTTTGTTTGTTCATATATTAAACCTTTTTAATACTTTTCTAGCCAGCCCCCGCGGAGGAAGCAATTTCTTCCAGCGAGTTCGACAGATTCCTAGCAGAGCGGGCTGCAGCTGCAGAGGTGGGCTCTACTACTACTAGAGCTCGTAAACCCACCCAGTCACCGGACGACGCAATGTTTTCTTTGTGAACGACAAACCACTAAGGTGGACAGTGTATATTTTAAATTCTAGTTTTACTTATTGATTGTTATCTCTGCTCCGATATTGTACGACTTAAATTTTTGTAGAGGGAAAAAAACCGTGGCATAAAGGTCGAAATGTCCTTAGGTATAGGCGTGGGCCCTGACGGGGGAATGGGTAGTTAGCAATACAACATTAAATTAAGGGTGCCCCACCATCATTTATCTGAATTTCGTAGTTCTGAAATCTTCAAAAAAAATAGTTGAAAACAAATGGAATGGAACTTGAACCTCGAACCAATATTGAAGTTGTTTCAGTGTTTACACTTACAATATAACTTATAATCATTTTTTATTATTATTATTGAAGGCTCCATTTTTATCATTGCCTAGAGTCCTAGACTAACCTACTAGCATAATACCCAGGTGCATACCTATGTGTTTCACTACGGGCATTCTGTTAGATATCGTCGAAATGTACAATTTTTAAACGTAAAATTTAAACTGAGCTACCTCTTAGGTTCAGGTTGTTTCCTTTATCATTAAGTCCAACATTATTGGAACGGTGTTAGTATTATATGTATTGGCCTTTATTGCGCGACTTCTGCTCGATATACTATTGTATTACATTGCCGTAAGCCGGGCATGACTCCCCAGCAGGTAACAAAACTGGATAACCAGCAGATTAGATATTGAATGTTTTATAATATATAGACTTTCATAAATGCATTGGGCGCCTGGTAATGGACTCTTCCACAGGTAGGTATTATTTATTTATTTACAGAATCGGATTCAGCATAAAAACTAGGCTATGATAGTGAACTCCGTTTTTCTATACGGACCTAAATAAGTTTTGAAGTTTGAAAACACGGATGTTGTGACGTTATGCAGGCCGCACACGTTCAATATTACTTATTGTCAATACCAGTATTCTTGACAATAATATTGTCAATATCTTGGAATGGTTACCGGAATGCCGAAAAACCGTCAATATTTTTGTCAATACACCAATACTTGACGCGCACACGTTCAATCCAACGGATATTTACAATGTTAATGAACGTGAGCGGCCTGCTTTACAATTTCCGTCTCTTATGACGTGTGCCGTCACCTTTCTGCAAATTGAAACTTAAATTACGGCAAACGGAGACCTCGTACAGAGAAACCTTTTTCACTTTTATAACGTCGTTTTTAAGCTAAATCTGATCCTGTAAGTAACTCATACGCAGTGGAGGAGCATATTCTAGGCTTTACAACCCTTATTCATAAACCTTTAACTACTCTTCGCCGGCCGCTGTTACTCGTATCGTAAGATTCGTAAGTCATCATTTCTATGCTCGTTGAAGTTTAGTTTTTATTTGGGGATCATCATACAAGAGATGGGTTTATTATTTATTTGCTTTGTACCTTTTCAAAGTTACTAGTCGAAACTACTCACTGATATTTAGATGTCCTTACTGTTCTACCAGAAATCAGGTACCAATAAGATAGATAGTTGGGCAGGGAGGGATATTCTGTTGATCGTTGTATTTTTTTAATGTATCTATACTTAGACAATATACAAAATACTAATAAACTTATTGTACCTACTGCACTAAAAAAGTATATTTTTTTCAGTTTTCATTAGGGGTAGGCACTCGCTTGGGCCAAGGAAGTATAAAAAGAAAACAAAACATCACCTGAAAGTTTATGCTTACTCTGTTATGAAAGATGCCTTCTCCCGCCCTACTCTACACGCCGACTTATGTAGGGAAAGAAGGGCGCTATAATCAACACGCTTTAACATATCAGGGTTTGTTACGAAACCCTCGCCACCCATTCTAACGGCCATCCACTATACCTGCCTACCTGACAGGGGTGGCGGAAATTTCCAACGACTGTTAAGTGAGTGAAGAACAAAAATTTACTGCTTCCCATTTTCTACACCTGTGTTGTCCTCTCGCATTTTCACAGTAACTCGTTCAGGCGCCAACAGGTCCAATAGTTGCTCCTTACATTTATACAGTTCCTGCAGGCATGAAAGCCGGTTTAAGACGATCCAATGAAACCACATCCTGTCGAACATCGAAATCTACAATAATGTAGGTATAGAACTTCTCGGCGCGGGATTTAATTTTAAAAGGCCCGATGGGCGGCGTTAAACTGTCAACCCTTATGAAAGCATGCGTAGCTTGTGCCATGTGTGGACTCACGAAACAAGTTTTATTGTCCAATTGATATGATTCAAAAAGCACGTGAATTCCCGCCACCGTGTCAACCGGTAATACTAAATAAAAGTAACCAACAGAATTTTAATATACGAAACAGGAAATTTATTGAATATATAGCAACGACTATCCTTAGAGATATTTCAATTTCATTTTTTCATATAATTAAGTGGAGGCCATAGGTTTTTGAAACATTTTGATGGCAGGCCGCTTGTCCAAGGACTAGTTGTTCTTACATTATGTAATTGGACCATATCCAACATGAAATAAAAATAGTTAAATAGAACAGTGAGAAATTCAAAACGCTGTTTAGGAACGTGTATCTAAGATAGCTGACGTTTTTGGTTGCTTAGTAGGAATGATCTTGGTTATAAAATCTTTTGTCATGAGGTTAAAATAAGAGTACATGAGATGCAAAATAATTCAGTCGGTTGGACTTGAATTATTATCATTATTAACATACGTCTAGTAAGGTAATAAGCGTATTTTGTTTGATAAAATCACCTGATTATCATCAAGACAAATAATATTCAGCAACATCGGCTTAGTTCACCAATGTAATTTACGTGCATCAACTTATACAAAAAATCACAGTTCAATTACGAAAACACGCTTTACCTAAGTATCTAACGTATGTTTCCTAGGGTTTTATCATATGTGGAACAATGGGTATATACAATAAAAAAATACAAAAATGATGGAGGCAGCAGCCACCCACAGTACGTCATCTAATACTATGGTTAAACAATCAGTCTTTTTTTTAAATGTTTACCTAAAATTGGTAGATAAATACACCCATTTACCACTGACTTGTAACATTCAAATATAAAAAACAATAATTTTTATAGCGGATCACTAGTATGAATGTCTAAATAAGCCATATCATGTATTATCATCAATCTTCTTATCATTTGAACATTTGAATGTTATGTTGACAACAAAACCCCTGAGTTGAAAGCCTGATAAGCTCAAAAAAGTTCTCGATACAACACAACCTACCCCGAAATTAACTTAAGTATACCATACTCTTAGTCAAAATATTAGAAAGATCTATCTAACATTATCATGACTAGTTCCAAATATTCCAAAGTTTAAGGAAATCGCAAGAAGCTACATAATAATAGTATACTAAGAAGTAGACTCAAGGCTCTTGCGATAAAACAGCCAAAGTATCCAGAAAATCTAACCCTTATTGCAATGCAGTGTTAACGGAGATTCAATTTCAATTCAAAACTACTTTGGCTCAAATAATACTGTACAACGACTAAAAAAGTAACATCTTACTAACATTGCAGTTCCGATAACTTCGAGAACTTGTTGCGCTACATAACCTAAAATCCCATCATTGCACGAGAAAAAAACGAAGTTAAATTGAATGGAAAATGTTAACGTCACGTCGGCTAATTTTATATAAATGACCAAATTATCACAGATTAAATTCGTTACCCAAGCGGCTCCATTTGGAACCGACAAGATCAATCCAAGATTAAAAAAACGTCTCGTTCCTAAACGTTACCCAATACACTACAATCAGCTTACACTAATAAGAAAAAAATTAAATATTACATTCCTCTGTGTAAATGCCTTTTCAAAAACATGGTTCACCCTCAGTGCTTCAATTCTGAACAAAATAAGTTGAAACAGTAAAATTCTCATTAACAAGGACACAGAGAATGTTAGGTAATAATTGCCCCTCCCAAACTCGAAATAACCACAAATACACCCAAACCTGAGGTATAAACAGAAATTGCGTCACCACACCATATGTCTTTTCCTAATTTGTATAAAAAAATTAATGAAATACAAGGGGCAGTTATTTTACATAAGACACAAACAAACACATGTAGTTCACCATTAACCATTTTAGTTTTACGAAATACTACGTTACGACTACAGGCCGCCCCGTTATTAGTATTGTCGCCCACAAGGCTGCTACATTAGTTGAGAATGCATTTTATGTTCGATGAAATACACTTCACTAATTAATAGCTAAAATATCGAAAAATAAAAGTACTTTGGAGAATTTGCAGTAAAGATTAATAATTAGTAAATATGCGCTGATTGAAATTCGATCCTGTCATTTGGTCAAAATAAAATAACCTCTATCTCTAGCAGCGTTCATTCTCTTGGCATTGCAATAAATTTACTAAAACATGAAAAAGTTTATGAAGTAAAGCCAGAACCCTTAAAATTAAAACCTCATCCTGTTACCAGGATAATTGACAAATGTCACCGGAAAGTTAAAGAATTACTGTTGAACAGCGGCAGTGTGAGAGTAAGGATAGCACGGCATGTAGGGTATTTGATATTGTGGAGCACTGCAGTGCGTCGCAGCACCACGAACATTCACTCCCACCATGTACTGATTCATGCCAGAGCCACTCGGTGGTGTATACATGGCATCGCCAGCCATCATCTGTTGCCCGCTGGTTGCTCCGTTAGGTTGACGATAGCTGTTGTACCTGTAATTCAATTGAAAACTATTATATTCTACGGAGATATCTTACTTCCACTCATACAATATGTATCTTGTCTCTCTATCACCCATATATTTGGGAAAGCTAAGTTTTGAAAACACCTTCCCTTCCTCAGTCTAGTAGGAACCTGTTCCACTCAATTTATGTTTTTTATAAATATAATTCTTGACGCAATAAGAATGCGAAAATGTAATATAAAATGACTTTTCTCCCATTTCCAGTTACCCTCTTTAAGGGCCTGAACGACGACTTCCCCGTAAGGGTCCCTCCTAATTTTTTTCCCATGTGAAAAAATACCCACATGCACTTAGTGGGAGGTCACCGATTTGGCCATATGATAAGATACGTACTGTTTGTAGCGCTGCTGCATCTGATATCCGTTGTGCTGCTGAGGCTGCTGCTGCTGCTGCTGCCCATTGTAATTTTGTTGGTAGCCGCCGTACGAGCCGCTATGGCCTCCTAAACAATACATTACAATAAAAATTAAATAAATAACGCAACCCAGCGAAAGGAAAAAACTTCGGGTTTTTTGCTTTCATTGCATGCTGGAGGCCAAAAAATGAGCTCTGTGAAAAAAAAACTTTTATATACTTACCACTAGTTTTTCTAAAAACATTTACACAGTTCATGATTTTCAGACGTTTAGCAGTCCCATAAAACGAGCCCTTCCCATGCTTCTTCAATTTTAGAATAAACTAGCCATTTTCAAAAAGTTCTGTTTGCACAGAGCTAGTTTTTTTTAGATCCAGGATACAACTAGTACAAAATTATATTTATTTTTCATGGAAAACATCCATAAATTCTTCACAAAACTAACCTTGTGATTGCTGTTGCTCCATTCCGTTTCCAGATGATTGGTACATATTGGGTCCGTTGAAAGTTGGTCCCATCTGTGGTTTTTGGTAATACCCAACAGAATTACCCATGGGTGAGTAATTGCTTTGACGGGGTTGGTACCGGGAAGAAACATTATTAAACTTGTTATTAAATTGCCTCTGCTGAAGCTGTCCATTGCTGTAGTCGCCGTTGTTCTGGGGTTTGTAGGAAGGCGACATTTGCTGTTGCTGCTGCGGTCTCCACGTATTTATCGCATTAACTTGGGTGCCATCCTTTTGATCCCGCCGACTGTTCCATTTTTGGCGACCTGTACAATTCGGATAATCAGTCAACCTACTTGTACTAATAATAAATAATATATAATATATATATTATATATATAATAATAATAATATGCAAAATGTCAAACTCCTGACACCATGTTCTCAATACTCGGTGACCGTTTCATATTGTCTAAAGGAATTATTATCATTGAATTTATGTTGTATTGGTTTTTTTGGTTTTCTTACTTCAGACGCCCGATTATTATCATGTACCGTGTGCTTAAGTCTTACTCTTACCTGTAACTGCAAACTTAGCAGATTGAACAAGTTCAGCAAGCTTCGGCGGGACAATTTGGGATGCTTCCTCTAATACGGACACGAGTGCTTTGGCCTGGCGGGCATTATTCGGTGTGAACAGAGTGTATGCAGTGCCTGACTGAGAGCATCGCCCAGTGCGACCTAAAATTCAAATAATTATTATATTTATTATCAAAATATATCAGGTATAATAAGGGCATTCATAATAAGTATAAAAATGAAAGAAAGTCTATGGAAGTCCTAATGAAACTTTCATCCTCATTGGCTGAGCAAGGCTTGTAATTATTTCTTGAGACGCTCTCTGAGCAAAATTTAAAAAATACAAATTAAAGGATACTTACCAATACGATGAACATAGTCCTCGCTGGAGTTAGGGTAGTCGTAATTTATCACACACTGGATTCCTTCCACATCCAATCCTAAAATCATAATTGAAATAATCAGTGAATCTGCTATACGTATAAGAGGTCAGTACGCTACCGGGCCTATGGCCATTGTCGAGTCTTGACTGAGTTGAGTTCAAGGATTCGATCCAATGATAAGGAAGGTGAGCGTTCTTTTGGTGGAGTTTAGTTGTGATGAAGTCAACTGGGTCCCGCCAAAATAGTTGACACAACTCGGGCAAGATCCGACAAAGAAGTAGACAGACTCTTACGCACACTAAGAAATTTACCTCTAGCAGCGACATCTGTGGCCACCAAAACATTGGCTTTGCCGTTTCGGAACTCGGAGAGGACGTAATCACGCTCTTGCTGACTTTTGTCGCCATGAATGCAGACTGAAGTATATCCATCGCGCTTCACCATCCTCAATATTTCATCCACTTTCTTCTTTGTCTCAACAAAAACTAGCACTTTGTTATTTTTATCTGGAGACACCTGTCGCAGAAGCTCACTCAGTCGGTTTGGCTTCTCATGGTCCTGAAACATTACAATTATCTTTCAGGTATTTTTTAACGTTTATAGTTACAACCTTGTGTTAGGACTAAGTGTACGTACGGCTACACCTAAACTAGGTTCTTTTAACGCTCCAAGTTATCAACATCTGAACACAAAAAAAAATCGTCCCCATAGGTTCTCATGGAGGTGGATACACTAGCGACAAATTACGTATTAAAAATAAAATCAATACCTGGACCACCTCAACCACCTGGCGGATATTATGATTGGCAGCTAGGCTAAGAGAACCAATGTTAATTTGAATATATTCATGAAGGAAATCTTCTGCGAGGGCTTGCACTTCTTTCGGCCACGTGGCAGACCACATAAGTACTTGGCGATCGGGCTACAAAGGATTAATTAAATATTATATTGATTATTTAATAAGTATTCCTTTGGCTGGAATCAGTTAACCGAATCCAGGCTGGATTGAGTTCACGAACTTGACCCAATGATGAAAAGCAGCAATTGGGTTTGCCGCAGAAAAAGTTGACTCGATCAACTCTGGATCCGGGAAAAAATTCGACTAGTGGGACTCGATTCCACAGAAAATTTGACTCCAACCAAACCAGTTAAAAGAATGCGCCGAGTTGCACTACCAAGCGAATGGTAGTTAGAAAAGAAGAACTTTACTTCAAAAGACATAAAATACTAAGGGGATTCATGACAAGTCTAAGAATGTAAGAAAATCTATGAATGTCCGAATGAGACTTGCATGCTCATTGGCTGAGGCATGTCACGCGTCCTGGTTCAGCCAATAAGGATTCAAGTTTCGTACGGACAGACTATCTTTCATTCTTAGACTTGGATATCATGAATCCGCTTAGTATTTGCTTGTCAGTTTTCCAGTACGCCCTTACTACTTACACGAATTTGCTGGATGATTTTTCGTATTTGAGGTTCAAACCCCATATCCAACATTCGGTCGGCTTCGTCCAGCACTAAGTAGGTGCATCGCTTCAGATTGGTCGTTCCACGATCCAAGAAATCAATCAGCCGTCCCGGTGTAGCAATAACGATCTCCACCCCACGTTCTAGATCTCTAGCCTAAACATCATTTATTTCACGTTATCTTAGACATTAAGGAAAACGGAAAAATTAATGGGATTCACTCAAAAATTAAAATGTATGAAAGTCTTCGAATGTCCGAAAGGATTGTTAAGAAACTGTGCATTGAACGCCCCTGCCTCAGAATAAGAATGCTTCAGAATCCGAACCAATCCAAACAAAAAATCAAAAGAAAGTGAAAAAACGAAAAAAAAACATCAAACTAAAAACAAAATGATTAATAAAATAAAACAAAATAAATTTAAATTTGAGGTAGGTAAGATTACCAATTTGTTGAAATTAACATAAATGAATAAAGAAGGCAGTGGATTGATAGAAGCCAACAGTCAATATAACGTGCATTTGTGTGTTTTATTTACAATCGGCTATTCCTCCCAGTTCAATGTCAAAAGTAGTTAATTAGCCACTTGGATACGTGAAGTCGCACTGTAAGTGTACGACGGGGTTTGCAGATTGTCACACGATCGCCGGCTTCGCTTTTGGTTAGTGGCCATAAGTAAATTGGGATAATAGGGAGGTATAGCCGCTCCTCTTTTATTTTCGTTCAGTAGCGGCTATTCTCATTCTGGCAAGTTTCTTAAGAATCCTTTCGGACATTGGAACATTCTAAGACGGCAGAGTTTGAAACCTCCAACGCAAAGAACTTAAAGATACCAAGTGAAAAGAGTGGCACCAACCTGAGGACCTTTAGGTGCTCCCCCGAACACACATGTGTTTCTTATCTGCCCACTTCCAAAGTCTCTCGCCACGGCTTGAATTTGTTGAGCCAGTTCACGGGTAGGAGCCAATACTAGAGCGATGGGCCCGTCACCACGCGTAAGTGGTGGTTGGTGGGAGATATGAACTGCAGCTGGTAAAATATACTGCAAAGATAAGATAGTTTTTAAAGCCAGCAAGCATTTCGGTAGCAATAACAAAACGGCGCTAAACGCTATTTGTTATAGATTTTTTGTATTGATGCAGTGTATATACGTACTTGTACTATGTACATCGCGGGTTACAGGTGTTGAACACTTATACATTTATATATTAATGGATCGGAATGTTATTGGTTAATGCAACAGTTTTGCTACAGGCTACTGCCCTACTCTTTTTAAGACCAAATCAGAAGAAATTCAATTGTATTGCGGACATTGAAATTTTAAGTATGTACTTACAGCCAGAGTTTTTCCAGAGCCTGTCTGTGCAATGCCAACCATATCACGACCACTTAAGGCAATAGGCCAACCCTGCGCCTGAATAGCAGTGGGTATGGCAAATCCTTGTTTTTTAATAGTAGCCAGAACTTCTGAAGTGAAATTGCCCTCCTCGAATTCTTGATTGGGATTTGGAATATTATCTCCGTTTACTGTTATTTCCATTTGTGTCCTAAAGTCATCGACTTCTTCTGACGTCCTAACTTCTACTGACGGATGTGGTACGTAAAAGTTCTTTTCAAAATGCTGAAATTATGGACATTCAAGCATAATAACACATTTCTTTCATATTTTACTTGTGGTGTGATCTACCCTATTATTGTTCTTGATTGTAAAGCCATGAATAAACTCAACAAATGAGTTTTTTATGCATACCTAAGTGTTATGTACCCCTGATAAAATTTAAATACAGTATGGCCGTGCGGAGATATCTTACTTCTCTTCCCTAAACCTCTCACACTTATATTAGGATAAGCTAAGTATAAGAAAAGATAAATTGTTTTCGAACGCTAAGTACAATGAGTGTTAGAAACTAAGCTTCCCAAATATGTATGTAAGTGTGTCTGAGAGAGAGAGAGAGAGAGAGAAGAGTGAAAGTAAGATGTCTCAGAAGAGCCAGACTATAAAATAATACAGTGAACTATTACATTGGGGTTGGTAACTAACTTCTCTAAAAATAATATAAAATAATAATATAACTGTACTTAATTACCATTAGTTGACCATTATTTTTATCTTCTTGGCCATCAGCAGAAGAAGTTTCAGAACTCGAATTGAATTTGTCATTTTTGGGACGATTATTTTGATAGTTAGTTTGGAATGCCTTGTATGGAGGTCGATAAGACATTGAGTTGTAAACTCCCATCATATTATTATTATTGCGCTGCTGGTAACCCCCTTGTTGCTCACCATATCCATAGCGCATAGGAACACCTCTGAAAGCAGAATATGGGGAAAGTTAGATTGGTATTGAATAACAAGATGATAATAAAATGAAGTCTACACATGACCTGAAAATCTACCCAAATGGCAGTGGCATATTGCCAGAGGATTTTCGTGTCGTAGGTACTAACCATTGCAAAAAAGTTTTATTTGCACAGGGCTTATTTTTTCGATCTTCTGAATACAATTATCGCAAAAAATTATATTTTTTCCATGCAAGTACCCTATTTCATCGCTGCTCTTTATCATTGCGGCTAATATAAGGCATTTAGTTAGATACCCAACAGTGTGGCTTCTATAATAAATTACGAACTATGACCAAAAGGATATATTTTTTACTTGTCTCCTCTTTCTTATGCATCGCTCACCTCACACTGTTATATTTGGGGAAGCATACAGCAAAGTATTGGAAAAAATGAGGTTGATTTATGATACGTTTGAGAATCAAACATTCCTTGAAATACTTAGCTTCTCCAAATATTGGAGTGTGAGAGAGAGAGAGTGAGCAGATTATGAGTGGAAGATAGATATCTCTGTACGATCTTAATTATAATGGCTTGGGTTGATTTTATTTAATAGACTAGACCCCAACTCACGACTTTGAACAGCATTTCTATAAGTCAACACCATCCATTTAAATACAATACTTAACATGTTGCCTACAGAGACACATTATTTATGATAGAATGGAAGTAGGGTCTTGGGTCAAATTCGTAAGTATTTAAAAAAACTACCTACCATTGAATATTGATTGACGACTACACCTTACACATTGGGCAAGTCAATGACCTAATAATGCCAATTCTTGTACGATCACAAAGAGCACACGAATTATGAGCTTTTGTAGGCTGTGTTATGTAATGCGATTTTAATGGTCAGGTCACAGCGATTTTAACATCGATTTTGAAAAAAATGCAATACTATAGGCAGATATAGGTAGGTACTCACCCATTTGTAGGATTATATCCACCTCCGTACATTTTGCAATAGAAATTCTGAAACCAAAGTTAAACTAATCAATTTTCTACAAATAGTGTACCTTATTCCTCGTTTTAAAATAATACAAACCTGCGAAAAGAGGGAAAATAATGCAAAATGTGAGATGGGATTATACCTCTCTCGTGTGATGATGAATTAAATTTAAATTGAGTAAAAATATAAGTTGACTTGGGATACCTAAGTTTATAACGGAAAGAGACAGGTCATCTTACATTTTATAATAGAAAAGCCACAGATAAAGTAGTTCCGGAACTGACGTCATGAAAATTATACAAATTGTGATGCAAATATCTTTGTAAATTAAAATTTAAATAATTTTTTTGTGGAAAAACTGCAGACATTAAGAAAATTATGTAAAAAAAGAAAAATCGGTGGTGCTAGTTTTTGCGGCAGTCTGTGCTACTA
>Ga0194135_10001647_pt1 | contig 13407 bp, 4 predicted proteins | sample LitLau_LLRF_2013_FD_134024 | JGI IMG/M metagenome (GOLD analysis project Ga0194135, IMG submission 134024) | Freshwater sediment microbial communities in response to fracking from North America - Little Laurel Run_MetaG_LLRF_2013 (version 2) | ecosystem: Environmental > Aquatic > Freshwater >...
AATATACTCTCTACATTCAAACCCAAAGCCGAGACCAAAGGCATCGATCTCAGACTGAACATTGATTTCGAAAATACCCCCCTTCATATCGTCGGAGATCAGACCCGGTTGACCCAGATCTTAAATAACCTGGTCTCTAATGCGGTTAAATTTACTGATCAGACTGGTATAGTTGAAATTTCCATCAGTACTAAAGCCCGTGACAGGGACGAAATTACATTGCTTTTTACCATTAAAGACTCGGGTATAGGTATTCCGAAAAATAAACAAGGCATCATTTTCGAACCTTTCCTACAAGCCAATAATAATATCACCAAACGTTATGGAGGAACCGGGCTGGGTCTGGCCATCGTCAAACGACTGATTAAACTCCACGAAAGTGAACTCATTCTGCAAAGCGAAGAAAATATCGGATCTGCATTTTCTTTTGAACTCCGGTATAAACTGGCTCCTGCAAGTACACCCCCTGAAAATTCTCCAGCAGTCAGTACAGCCATTTCTACTATTAGTAATCTGAATATTCTGATTGCAGAGGACAATATCATTAACATCATGCTGCTCAAAAAGATTCTGGATCAGTGGAACTGCAATTATTCCCTTTCCAAAAATGGCAAAGAAGCACTGGATATGGTAAAAACAGGCGTATTTGATGTCGTATTAATGGATATCCATATGCCAGTAATGGATGGCTTTGAGGCCTCCAGACACATCAGGGAATTACCAGATGTCAACATCTCCAAGATTAAAATCATTGCACTTACCGCCTCCAGTGATGTAGATATCCAGCAATCATTCAGCTATACCTATCTTGATGATTATCTGACCAAACCATTTTCATCCCAGTTATTAAAAGAGAAGCTGGAGGCTGTTGTTCAGCACCAGTCTGGAAAATAACAATGGCACTTTTGTTGCTCAATTACAATAGTTAAAATATTTATGAAGCTTAACACTCTGCACCCGCTCCAGCATATTTACGGTAAGAGAACTGTTCAGTTATTAATTCTGGTTATTTTCAGTACAATCCTGATCAATGGCATTTTCTTTTTCCACCTTATTCATCAGAATAAAGAAAGTTTAAGAAAAAGAAAACTCAATGAAAAGGCGATGTTGCTGACCAGAAGAATACTGGGAAATATGAAGGATGCAGAAATCGGAGAACGTGGTTACATCCTGACTGGCCGCAAAAAATATATGCTTCCATATACCAGGGCAATTGAAGTCGTTTCCGTTAATCAGCGAAGACTGACCCATCATATCAAAAGGAATTTCAATACTGAAAACATAGCGGATGTCAATTCAATGAATAAGGCGATTGCCGTTAAATGTGCAGAGCTGGAAAAGACAATCCAGCTAAAAAACGAACACAAGGATGCACTTATCCTGGAAGAAATAAACTCTGATCTGGGGGAAAATGAGATGAATAGGGTCAGAGAAATCTGTAATGGTATGCTGAAAGACTTTTATCAGAACATTGAAAAAGAAGATCAGAAAGTATCAGAAACTTTAGTCAGGGCAAAGGTCAGTATCTTGTTTTTTAGTGCGATCGTGATCATTGGAATAGCCGTAATGCGTGTTAAACTGATCAACAGACAAAAAAATATTGTCGATCTCTTCGAAGAATTGGAAATGCAAAATTCCAGACTGATTATTCATCAGCAGGAGCTAAGAAATTTAAGTGAAAATTTTTCTTCCAGGAATTCTGAACTGGAACATTTCGCACATATTATTTCTCATGATCTCCGGGGTCCTCTGAATAATATACTCTCACTGATTAAGATCATGGAAGAAGACGGAAACACCAGCGTCAATACCCCTCCTTTTATGATGTTAAAGAATGCCTCATCAGGATTATTCCATAAACTGGACGATCTCATTATTTTACTCAAACAGCGGAAAAACGGGTTGTTACTGAAAGAAAAAGTCAGCTTCCCCCAGCTTCTGGATGAAGTTAAAGTCAATCACAAAATTCAGATCGCCGATTCAGGTACCGTCATATCAGCCGACTTCAGTGAATCTGATGAAGTTCCTTTTGTCAAAGTATATATGCAGAGTATATTACAGAACCTGATTACCAATGCCATTAAATATAGAGATCCATCACGTGTAAATCAGATTTCTTTAAAAACCTATAAACTGGAAGATACTGTACAGCTGGTAATTGCAGATAATGGTAAAGGCATAGATCTGACCAGATATGGCAATGAGATTTTTGGTTTGTTCAAAACCTTTCATACGGGCCAGGACAGTCATGGTATTGGGTTGTACCTCGTGAAAAAACAGACCCTTGAGATGGGTGGGGATATAACTGTAAAAAGCGAAACTGGTAAGGGAACAACCTTCACAATAGTTATTCCCTCCTGATTCTTGTTGGTTATCTGCGCTGTTCTTTTAATAAATTGATTTTAAGGTTAATTTCAAAATCTCCTCCCGTCCGCTGACGTTCCCCGGCAAGCTGACTGGTATAAAAACCCTGTATAAAGAAATTTTCATAATTTAAACCTACACCAAAAGTGGAGCTCTTATCACTGTGGTACATCCCCAGTATGGAAATCAGGTTGTTTTCCAACTTCAGGTTAGTACCGATATCCCAGATATTATCAATGTCTTTAGCTCCCCTGAAACTGATCTTTGGTTCAATAGAGACCACGTCCAGCGTAGTACCGATCTTATAAGACATTGCAAGCAGATAAGTAGATCCATCCACCGTATTTTGATTATCCTTATTAAAAAATTTCTTCAGATTAGGCAAAGCTCCCTGTAAAGTCAGTCTTTCCGTCGTATAAGCCATTCCAAAATCTCCGTCGACATAACCCTGGCGCTGATTGAATCTGGCGGGCAATACATCATCAGGATTTGCAATAATATTCTGTTCATCCAGACGCTGTTTCATCATGCCTAATGAAATTCCGAAATGCAGCTCCCTGTTATCTACATTTAAGGGTAAATGGTAAGCATAAGTCCCCATTACACGGGTACGTCCAATTAAACCTGCTTTATCATTATACACGTTAAAACCTACCCCTACTTTGTCTACGACACGGTAATCACCACTCACTGCCATAGTCACCGGCGAACCTGGTATAGCCCTCCACTGATTCCGGTAACTCATATTGATATTCATACCCTGATCCATGCCTGCAAAGGCCGGATTACTGATATATTGATTCTCATAATACTGTGTCCCCAGCGGCCTTATTTGTGCCATACTTTTCTGGGTCCCCGCAAATAGGAAGATCATTGTTAAAATTATAGAAACACTATGCTGATGTATAGACTTAATCATTTTATATATTTTATTGTTCTTTCACTATTGTAATAAATCCGGTTTTTTTAGACTTACCGGAATCGATATAGAGGATGTAGTAATAAGTATCCTCGGGCAAAGGATTGCCATTAAACGTTCCATCCCAGGTATTATCATAGCCGATTTTGGTATACACCACCCTTCCTTCCCTGTCAAATATTTTCAGTTCATTATTCGGGTATTGCAGGATATTCTTTACGATCCAGACATCATTTTTTCCATCTCCATTGGGGGTGATCATATTATTGGCTTCGATATCCTTATACATGATCGCAGATGTTGACACCATACTTACTGCATTGACATCAGCAAAAATTATGGGTTTGGTAAACAACTGCCCCACATAACGCTCATTCGGAGAAGCCACGCTTTCCTGAACCAGATTATAATCTTTATAATTATTACTGGTCATTTTTGAATAAGCCAGTACCAGATCTTTGGCTTCATTCCCATTCAGTTCTATATCCTTGAAACTCAAAGCAAGTTCTCCCTGAAAAGTAACCGGCCGGCTAAACCGGTACATCCGCTGAATACTGTTAAATCTTGGCCAGATTACCACCGAAGGTTGCATCGCCACAATCAGGTTATTAAAACTCCAGTCATTAGAAGGAACAAGTGTTAATCCATCCGTACTGAATACAGTTCCATTCTGAATAAACAGACCTGCTGACCCCACGCTTAACTGAGCCTTTAAAGCCTGGCTGGAAAAGAACATCAGCCCAATGGAAAGAGAGACAATTATCTTCTTCATTTTATTTTTCATTGGAGTATATATTTGTTTTTTAATGGTAATGAAGCTATCATGATTTTATTCTCATTCCGTTGTGCGATTTGAAAAATCATGATGGTTTCATCAGTATACATTGTTTATTTCATAGCAGCCTTTAGCTGTTCAACTGTTTCGGGCAAAGCGACAATCTTGTTGGTTTTAGCATCTACCAGAACCATTGTGGGAGTAGACAAAACAAAATAGGCGCTAGCTTCCGGGCTCCTGATTCCCTGTTCAGCCCGCTGATGTTTAAAGGCAGGAAGATTAACCTTAGCCTTTTCCCATGCAGGAATTTCAGTCTCTGTTTCGTCCAGACTAATGGCAAATACATCCATCATATCTCTGTTTGCACCTTCCTGATACCAGGGATGAAGCTGATCCAGTAAGTCTTTACAGTGCTGGCATTCGGCCGACCAGAACAGGACAAGTTTATATTTAGCTTCGGTTTTATATTGCTGAAACTGTACCGTTTTACCTGAGGTCAGTTTCCAGCTAAAATCAGGAGCAACGGATCCTGTTACCAGAGTTTCCATTCCCTTTAACCTTTGTTCAATTGCTTTTCGTTTTGCTGTCAGACATAGAGGATCGTTCAGGTAAGGTTCCAGCATCTTAATACCAGCGGTCATATTAAAACTTTCAAACCCAGTATAGAAGTAATCGACCATCCATCCATAAACTAAAGGATGTCCCAGTTTTGCCCGTTCAACCGCCCGCTTTCCGGCAAGTGTAAACAAAGAATCCCGGAGCTGAACCGTCGTGGACATTGTTCCGTAAATATTGACATACTTATCCATCCAGTCTTTCAGATCGGCCGTTTTGAGAATCATTGGATTCTTAAAATCCATTCCATCAAAATAATGTTCGATTACACTATTCATCCTGTCAGCTCCATTTCCTTTCCATAAAATCGGAGAGATATACTGGAAAGCAAAACCATTACTCACAAATGCATTTTTATGCTGTTCTATCTGTGCACCGACCCATTTATTGTAAGTCAGTCTTCTTTGTTCATACTCTTCGGTACCCAGGTTAAAAAGCTTAGATTCCGGCTGGTCGTAGTTCATCAGAAAATTTTGCAGCAGACCTAATTGTTCCCGCCGTTTCATGTTGTCACGCGAGAACCTGTCAAACAAAGTATTCTCTATTTCCCCCTTTTGGAAATAAGTACTGTCCGGATGATTCAACGCTTTAGGACGGGCCCATAATTCCAGGTTCTGGCTACTCACAAAAATGTGTTTCTCTGCCGGATAAGGGTTACTTGCTTCTTTTTCCTGATAATCAAACCGCAGCACAAATTCTGCGGGCAACTGTGTTTTAGAAATAGGGAGAACAGCTGTTTCGCCATTCTTTATTCCTGGATTTTCAGAAACTGTTTTCAGCGATGAACCCGATATAGACAATAGCGTGATCTTACTTTTATATACTCCCGACAAATGTATTTTCAGACTGATATCCTGCCCTTTTGCATTTACACCCAGCAGACATAAACAAGCAACAGGCAGTAACTGTATTACATTTTTTATTTTTTCAACACTCATTTTATATTTATTATTCATTCCATATTAATCTTTTAAACAACGGACAGGAACTCCGGCAGCTTTATCCGTATAAGAATTGGCTGTATTAAAGAAGCAAATCCCATATGGAGTACTACTGTACTGCGTACTGGTCCAGTACATCATAACAGAACCTCTTCCGGTGATAGTCCCATTATTATAAAGCAGGTATCCTGCACCATGAAGTTTTAATTCTGAACTGTATACCTGTGCCTGAGTTTGCCAGTATTGAGGCGGAGCCGCCGCCGCCGCCCATTCCGTTGAAGTCGGCAGACGCCATCCTGTACCTAACAGCAATGCACAAGGATCATTTGCAGGTAGCCAGGATAGATTTTCGCTGTTAGTTATCACCCATGGTTTAACTGTATTGGTTGGAGTCCTGCCAACAGCATCATACTTATAACCTTGCGAACGGTTAAACTGCCAGTACCAGCCAGACGAAGCCTCTGCAACATCGGCTAATGACGAAGCCTGCTGATCTGCACCCAGATTCTGAGTAATCCAGCATTTTGAAGCTCCCGAAATATTGCTGCTGACTGTTCCATAAGTCACCGTTTTATCAACAGGAGCCCCATTGATTCCTGCTTTATGCACTACAGTGAAAGGATTACAAATTTTAAAACTGCTCACTGCCTGACTATAGCTTGTTCCCTCGCTGTTAGTTGCATAAGCGCGAACATAATAAGTAGGTCCTTCTGCCAGATTAGCCAGTGTCGTTTTGATAACTCCAGTTCCCTTATCCAAAGCAATAACATTATCCTGTATCGTCGGTGTACCCGTAGTATTCCATACTAACCCTCTTGCCGTTACAGGTGCCCCACCATCATTAGTCACTGTCGCCGAACCATTAGCCGAGTTAACAGTCATCTCAGCGACAGGTATAACTACATTACTTACTGAAGGTGCATTCTTCGCCAGTTGATCTCTCAGACAACGGATTGGAAATCCAGAAGCTTTATCGGCATAAGAAACCCCGTTGCCATTAAACAAAATGTTACCGTAACTAACGCTCGCATTCTGTGTACTGCTCCAGTAAGCCATATAACTGCCTCTGGAAGTCAAAACAGCACCATTAAGAGTTAAATATCCTGCGCTATGAATTTTCAGTTCCGATCCATAAGCTGCAGCCTGATTAACCCAGTTTTGAGGTGGTGCTACTGCTGTAGCCCATTCGGTTGAAGTCGGAAGACGCCATCCGCCGCCAAGCAGCTGGACACAAGGATCATTGCCAGGTAACCAGTTTAAATTTTCACTGTTACTTGTAACCCATGGGGTCCAGGCATTATTAGGTGTCCTCGTTATACCGTCATGTTTAAAACCCTGAGTCCTGTTGAACTGCCAGTACCAGCCGGAAGAGGCCTCAGTATTATCATCAACTGTACCAGCCTGCTTATCGGCTCCAAGATTTTGCGTAATCCAGCATCTGGCAGCACCCGAGATACCACTATTTACTGTTCCATAAGTTACCGTTTTATCAACGGGCGCTCCATTTAATCCCGCTTTGTGAATTACAGTAAATGGATTACAGATTTTAAAACTGCTCACCAGCGGACTGTAATTTGTACCTGAACTATTGGTTGCATAAGCACGCACATAATAAGTTGGCCCTTCTGTCAGATTAGCCAGTGTCCCCTTTAAGTTCCCCGTTCCTGCTCCCAGATTAATCACATTATCCGCAAGTGTAGGTGCACCCGTAGTATTCCATACCAAACCGCGTGAGCTAATTGCAGACCCACCGTCATTAGTGACCGTAGCCAGACCATTAGCTGCATTCACTGTCATTTCAGCAACAGGAACAGTTACATTAGTTACCGAAGGAATATTTTTCGCCAGGGTATCACGCAGACAGCGGACAGGTAAAGCATTAGCTTTATCTGCATAACTTACAGTATAACCATTATAGAAATAATTACCATAAGGAGAACTGGTGTACTGTGTACTGGTCCAGTAACTCATATTGGTGCCTCTCACAGTTAAAGCACCCGAGTTGTAAGTTAATAATCCTGCATTATGTAGTTTTAATTCCGATGCATAAGCTGCTGCTGTGCCACCCCAGTTTTGAGGAGGTGCCGCTGCTGCTGCCCACTCTGCTGAGGTTGGCAAACGCCATCCGCCACCTAGCAGCTGTATACAAGGATCATTCGCAGGTGACCAGGATAAATTTTCACTGATACTTCCAATCCATGGGGTCCAGGCATTGTTAGGTGTACGGTTAGTTCCATCATTTTTATAACCCTGTAACCTGTTAAACTGCCAGTACCACCCCGCAGAAGCTTCAGTAGCATCACCTACAGCAGTAGCCTGCTGATCCGAACCCAGATTTTGAGTGATCCAGCATCTGGCAGCTCCCGAAATATTAGTACTTATTGTTCCGTAAGTCACTGTTTTATCAACAGGTGCACCATTTAGTCCGGCTTTATGAATTACTGTAAATGGATTACAGATTTTAAAACTACTCACCAACTGACTGTAATTTGTTCCTGAACTATTGGTTGCAAATGCACGAACATAATAAGTAGGCCCTTCTGCAAGGTTGGCCAGCACACTCTTAATTGCACCAGTTCCTGTTCCCAGGTTAATTACATTGTCCGCAAGCGTAGGGGTACCTGTAGTATTCCATACCAGACCTCGCGCGCTTATTGCAGAACCACCATCATTCGTAACCGTAGCATAACCATTAGCCGAATTCAAGTTCATCTCAGGAACCGGTACAGTTACATTCGTTACCGAAGGAAGACTTTTCGTCAATGTATCGCGCAGACAACGGACTGGCATAGCATAAGCTTTATCAGCATAACTTACGGTATAACCATTATAGAAATAATTACCATAAGAAGCGCTGCTGTATTGCGTACTAGACCAGTAACTCATATTGGTACCTCTTGCACTTAACACGCTTGTATTATTAGCCATTAATCCTGCATTATGAACTTTTAACTCTGACGCATACGCTAATACCGCGCCTGTCCAGTTTTGCGGAGGTGCAAGCGCTGTAGCCCATTCGGTTGATGTTGGCAAACGCCATCCACCACCTAATAATTGTATACAAGGATCATTGGCAGGTAACCAGTTTAAGTTCTCACTGTTACTTCCAACCCATGGGGTCCAGGCATTATTAGGTGTGCGGTTAGTCCCGTCATTTTTATAACCCTGTAATCTGTTAAACTGCCAGTACCATCCGGCAGATGCCTCACTGTTATCATTTACAGCAACAGCTTGCTGATCCGAGCCCAGGTTTTGGGTGATCCAGCATCTGGCAGCTCCCGAAATACTGGTATTCACCACTCCATAAGTTACAGTTTTATCTACAGGCGCTCCATTTAAGCCTGCCTTGTGAATGGCAGTAAAAGGAATACAAATCTTAAAGCTATTAACCAGTGGGCTATAGGCAGTACCCTCACTATTAGTTGCAAATGCACGAACATAATAAGTAGGTCCTTCCACTAAACCAGTAATTGTACCAGTAATATCACCTGTTCCTTTACCAACGAGAACAACATTGTCAGCCAGGGTAGGCAAACCTGTCGTATTCCATACCAGTCCTCTTTTAGTGACCGAAGCCCCTCCGTCGTTGGCCACCGTAGCCAAACCATTTGCCGAATTAGCTGTCATATTGGCTACCGGCAAAGTCACGTTACTTATAGAAGGAATACTTTTTACCTGTGCATCCCTCAGACAACGGATTGGCATAGCATAGGCCTTATCAGCATAACTCACCTGATTTCCATTGTAAAAATAATTAGCATAAGGAGTACTGCTATACTGTGTGCTGCTCCAGTAACTTGTGTTGGCCCCTCTTGAAGCTAAAACACCATTATTACTCGCCATCAAACCTGCAGCATGGAGTTTTAATTCTGTAGCATAAGCATCAGCAATACCAGTCCAGTTTTGAGGGGTTCCGATTACTTTTATCCACTCTGTTGAAGTTGGAATACGCCACCCGCCGCCGAGTAACTGAACACAAGGATCATTTGCTGCTAACCAATTTGAATTTTCACTATTACCTGTGATCCATGGAGTCCATGCATTATTAGGCGTCCGGGTTGTTCCATCATTTTTATACCCTTGTACCTTGTTAAACTGCCAGTACCATCCGGCAGCTGCCTCACTGTTATCATTTACTGCAGTTGCCTGCTGATCAGCACCCAGGTTTTTAGTAATCCAGCATTTGGCTTCACCAGACATAATACTATTGAATGAACCATAAGTCACTGTTTTATCAACAGGTGCTCCATTTAATCCAGCCTTATGAATTACAGTAAAAGGTTTACATATTTTGAAACTCATTTCGGCAGAATAGCTTGTTCCCACGCTATTCGTTGCAAAGGCTCGGACGTAGTAGGTTGGACCTTCTACCAGTCCGGTAAATATCGTACTCATACTTCCTATACCCGTACCACTTAGAATTACATTATTATCCAGTGTAGGGCCCGTTGAAGTATCCCAGACAAAACCCCTTGCTGTAACATCAGCTCCACCATCATAAGTTACCGCAGCCGTTCCTGTGGCCGTATTCTGAGTCATATTACTGATAGTCACCGGACCAACTACAGGAAGTACTGCAGGCGTATTCAAACTATCCAGTTTACCATAAGCAGTCCCCACACTATTGGTCGCATAAGCTCTGAAATAATATTTGGTAGCTAAAGCAAGCGGGCCAACTTTACTCGTAAATACCCCTGGACCAGTACCATCGGTTGTTTTGGTTGTTAAAGCCGTTGTCGGATCTTTTGCAATATCCCAGATTACCCCTCTTGCCGTAACAGATGCACCACCTTCATTCGTAATTTCACCTCCACTGGTAACCGAAGTACTCAGAATATTAGTTGCCGGACTTGTTTTTACACTCGGTATATCCAATGTGGTTAAACTATCCAGGTTACCGTAACTGGTTCCCATACTATTCGTTGCATAAGCTCTGACATAATATTTTGTACCTTTTGTCAATCCTGTGATATTAGTTACAAAGCCACCCGCACCCGTACCATTCGATGACTGATTAACCCCACCAATTACCGGATTCGGTGCAATACCCCAAACCAGCCCTCTGGCAGTTACCGGTACCCCTCCGTCACTGGTAATTGTTCCTCCCGAATTAGCTGTTATTGTCGTAACCAGACTAGGTTTCGTCGTAGTCAGTATAGCCAGTGAAGGTGTGGTGAACGTAGCTGATTTTGGACTATAACCCGTACCTATTATATTCTTTCCATATGCCCATACAAAATATTTTGTAGCTGGCAATAAACTGGTCATTGTACCTGTAATTGATGTACCCGAAGCACCTACCGAAAGGTTATTATTTAACCAGTCAGGAATTACATCTGCGGTATTCCAGATCAGACCAAGATCTGTGATCGCCGATCCGCCATCTGAGACCAGGTTCGCAGTTCCATCTGCACTGTTCATTTTCAGATTAGCAATCGCCACCTGGCTTAACGAAGGCACAATTGCCGAAGTTGTAAAGGTCAGCTCATTACCATAAGCTGTTCCTGCACTATTCGTTGCAAATGCGCGGATATAATAAATAGTACCCGGTATCAGGCCGGCAAATACATTGCTGAACGTACCCGTACCTGCTGTACCATTAATAATTTTAGTTGGCAGGGCGATAGTTGGCGAACTGGTTAAGCTCCAGACTAAACCTCTGGTGACAACCGGCATTCCTCCATCATCTGTAACTATTCCACCACCAACAGCCGAAATACCCTGGATTGCTGTAACCGGTACCGTAGTTAATGTCGGCAACATCACAGTATTGGTTTTAAGAACGATCTGGCTACCATAAGTAATCCCTACCATATTCGTTGCATAGGCTCTTACATAATAAGTAGTACTTGCCTTTAAACCAGTAAGTGTCGCTGTAAAACTACCTATTCCCTGAGTCAGCTGATCCACTGTTTTTGTACTCAGGTCTACAGTTGGATTATCATAGGTGCCCCATACGATTCCGCGACTGGTGATAGCCGTCCGTCCGTCATCAGTGATTTTCCCTCCACTGACTGCACTTGTAGCCAAGACATTAGTTGCCGGAGTCGTGGCGGTTAAGGTCGGTACAGCCAGCGTTGTAAATGATTTTTCCAGTCCATACGCTACCCCGATTCCGTTAACTGCATAAGCCCTTACGTAATAAGTGGTATTCTGCAATAAACCTGTCATGCTACTGGTAAAAGTTCCATCCCCAAAATCCACATCACTGGTCTTGGTTAATAAAGATATTGTCGGATTTTGTGAAGTACTCCAGACTATTCCCCGTTTGGTAACCAGTGCACCACCATCTTTCACAATCTCTCCACCACTTACAGCTGTTACACCAGTAATTGATGTAATGACATTCGTATTCAGAATAGGTGAAGTAGGAAATATAGAAGTCATCAGCTGATTTCCATAGGCTGTACCTGCACTGTTAGTGGCATATGCACGAATATAATAAGTGGTACTTCTGTCCATAGGATTAATCTCACTGATAAAATTCCCTATACCCGCTCCATCAACTGTCCTATTGGTGACAACTGTATCAGGTTTGAAATTTGCTCTTTTACTCCAGATCAGACCACGTGCAGTAACCGGGTTTCCTCCATCCGAAGTAATCGTTCCTCCGCTGCTGATCGAATTATCCGAAGTAACCACTGCATCATTCGTTGTTACACTCGCCAGGATAGGCGTAGTGGTAAAACTGATTTCATTCCCATAGGCAGTCCCAATTGAATTGGTTGCATAAGCTCTGACATAATATTTGGTAGCTGGTTTCAATCCTGCCAGCCTGCTGGTAAATACACCTTTTCCGGCATCACTCGTTTTAGTGATCAGACCAATAGTTGGATTAGGACTGATGCTCCAGCATATCCCCTGCGCCGTTAATGGTGTGCCTCCGGTCTGATTGATCACACCCCCGCTTATTGCCGTAGTTCCGGTAACAGAAGAGATATTGATCGTCGTCAGTGAAGGAATATCTGGTGTTGTAAAGCTAATCTCATCCCCATAAGCTGTACCGACTCGGTTCGAAGCATAAGCCCGCACATAATAAGTAGTACCTGGAATCAACCCGGTAAGGTTGCTGATAAATTGTCCTTTACCCGCTCCCGCCTGAACGGTTCTGGCCGAAGCCGGTACAAGATCAGGATTAAAGCCCGGTTGCGTACTCCAGACTACCCCGCGTGTATCGGCAACAACACCTCCCTCATCACTGATAATTCCACCGCTGGATGCCGTATTTCCGGTGATCTGTGTAGGGGTTAAAGTAGTTAAGATACTCAATCCCGGAGGATAACTAGTAAAACTTACCTGCTGCCCATAAGCTGGGCCAGCCATGGTAATCGCGTAGGCTCTGACATAATATTTAGTATCGGGAAGCAAGTCCTTCATCTGGCTGTCAAAACTTCCGATACCAGCTCCATTACTAGTTGTATTTACTGAAGAAGCATCAGGTGTAAAATTAGGTATCGTACTCCATACGATTCCCCTTCCTGTAACTGGTGAACCACCTGCGGCTGTAACTGTTCCCCCCACCATTGCCGAAGTATTTGCGACCTGAGAAGGTGAATTCGTAGTTAGCGTTGCATAATCAGGCGTCGTAAAACTGATTATATTTCCATAAGAAGTTCCCGCAATACTTACCGCATAAGCGCGTACATAATAAGTTGTTCCCGGAACCAGTTTTTTCATATAACTAACAAAAATCCCCTTTTCATAACCCGTATCTGCTGTCCTGTTTGTCGTTACTGTATCTGGTGCAAAATCAGGATCAGTACTCCATACAATTCCCCTGGTGCTTACCAATG
>Ga0194135_10001648_pt1 | contig 13404 bp, 8 predicted proteins | sample LitLau_LLRF_2013_FD_134024 | JGI IMG/M metagenome (GOLD analysis project Ga0194135, IMG submission 134024) | Freshwater sediment microbial communities in response to fracking from North America - Little Laurel Run_MetaG_LLRF_2013 (version 2) | ecosystem: Environmental > Aquatic > Freshwater >...
CGCTGATTTCGATATCGATTTAGCAGGCGATGTCAAACTCTGCAAAGAGTTTGACATCGCCTGCTAAATCGATATCGAAATCAGCGGGATCGTTCCTAGATAACTGATGTTTCTTCCCAGTGGTAACCGAAGAATCGAGGAGAGCCTTGTTTTCACCAGATTTGGATTTCAAGGCATTCAAAATCTGGGAACCTTTCTTCCTTTTCCGTTTCCGTTCTTCCTGCTCCTCCTCCTCTCGTCGTTTACTTTCGGCTACTTTCAATTTCTCCCAGTACTGCGGATACTCGGCCGGATTTCTAACAAACTTGAGTAAATTCTTCACACTGACGTACATGTCATCATCAACAAAGTAGGCGAATCTAAAGTTGGGACAGATTTCGACCAGCCAGCGCAGTCCTAGCAAGGTCTTTAGAGTATTGTTGTAGTAGGTATCACGGAAGTCTCCGAGGACCATATCCTTGTACTTGCTACTCTCAGCAGTAATGGTGTAGGCCATTGGTCGAAGTTTCCCATCCAGGGCACCCGTCAACTCCCTCGGATTCCCCACTCTACCCAGGAGGAAGATAGTCTTGATGGAGACGTCAGAGAATCTGCGTGGATTACCCCAAGTAGAGCGAACTGCGGCTCGTTTCTTGAAGTTCATCCCTGCCGACTTGACTAGAATTATGAGACGGATCTCTGGACCGCTACACCCCCCGTCGGCAGTTTCTAAGAAACTAATGTTCCTGTGTAGTGTGTTGATTGGATCCACAGAAACCGGTTCATTATTCCTGCACGTCAAACAGTAAACAAGATACATCGAAAGGTTGAAATACGTTGACACTATCTCATCTTATCTAATCGCGAATGGGATTTGAAATTTTCCTTACCGATACTTGTCAATGAGTTCTGGAAAGTTTGGAATATCCAATGGATACGAGAATTCCGTTTCATAGTCTAATTCGAAAGCATGACGCAGAACTCCGGAGAGATCAATCACCTGGCAATCAACAATTTACAATAAAATGTCAACCATGGATGGACAATGGACTCACTAGGTAGGGATAATGCAAATCTCAAACTAAATCACTAAAAAAAATTAAGGCTTCACCATCATGAGTATTCCCAGTCCAAGAAGATAGAGGAGGAGTCGTTTCCAGACACGACCCAGGATGTGTCTGAGGTACAATTTGAGCAGGATCCATGACATGGTCATCTGACGGAATGACAATTTGGCAAAATCAATGTCCTTCTTCATGTGAATCGGTGACACCTACAAGAAGAGGACTAAGGTAACTACTAGGGAAGAACAGCGGCATGGAGTTAATTTACAGAGTTAATCTCAAGTGGTGACTCGCGAACAAAAATCAAAACGTTTTAACTAGATATTGACAGAAGAAATTGGCAAGAAGGACAAAGGAGGAGGAGGGGGAGTAGTTTCGGATAAGAAAGAGAAATTAAGAATTTGAATGATTTGATTTGGAGGGGAGGAGAAGCACGTGCCGTGGCAGTCTAAGCCTAATCAAAACACTCCTCGAAATCACCTGCGGCACGAGACAAAGAAAACCAAAACGAGAGTGAAAGCAGCGAAAGTTAAGAAAGTTAACTCAGGAAACAACGAATGAAAGCGAAGGAAGCCAAACATTCCATTCCACTATCAATCAAATAAGTTTTCCAGATGTCTATTATTTCATACCCCCATGCATGCATCCAACAAACAGGAATGAGCCACTAACCATTTTTACAAAAAGAGTTCGGACACGACCAACGAAACCGCCAATCAATTGCTCCAAAGTTTTCTTCAGAACTCGCCAACTTTCCGAATAGCTCCTTTACTTTCCTTTTGGAAGAGCTGAGCTTTAAGATGGTGCCGGTTCGGCCACTCTTGCTGGACCCTTAATCCTCGATTTAGTTTAATAGAACATGGGAAAGAGTGTTGAAGATTACTTGAGCCATGGGTGGAAGATCCCTTGAATATTAGGGAAGATTTGACGTTTCCGGTCAATTTATACCGGAAGGACGTTTCCCAGTGCGGACAAGAAGGAATATGGGGGTGTATAAGCGGAACTTCTATGCACGACCATAAATGATGGCCAACTAGTCACATCACATTTCCTTGGGGGACGAGTATTGATCTGGATTTATGTATAATCAAAACAATTCTTCCGTCGCCGTCAAACAGAAACGGGACATTACTAATATATGAATAGTTTATAGAACCATTCAGCCGGCAAACAGTTGCGGGATCGATTCCAACCAGCTCAGTCCACTCTAAAAATTTGATAGACATGCTCAAATGATGAGAAGTATGTACTTTCATTAGAATCTTGGAATAAAGGGAAATCGCATTGGAAAAAGGAAAAAAATAGAACAAACGCTAAACGCAGTTAACTTCATTCTTACGAATCTTATTGGTTCTCAATGCTGTCGAGTGTCGAGTTCAAACTATGATTATTTACACACGGTTTTATTTAATTAGAACTCGAAGTATAAGTACTCTCAGGCATCTATTTCAAACAAAATCAAGATCATACCGTGAGCATTTTAATTCATGTCGATAGAAACCTCAATTCTCCCTCTGGAGGGGCCTCCCCTTGGAGCCTCCGTTAGAATTTTTTTAGAGGGGAAAATTGGGGTTTCTATCGACATGAATTAAAATGCTCACGGTATTAAAACAAACGTAAGAGCTCAGGTGACATATTGTCCTACTCCTCAGAGCGCCAGAGAGGCATTTCCTTTCAGCTTACATCTTCATTTGCTCCATGGCACATATTTTCTTGTGCATTTCTAATAAAAAAAGTTTTTAGAAAAAAAAATGACAGAAACCTGTTTAGCTACGAACGAACGCCGGAGATACGCGTATGCCCGGCCGTCTGTATGTTTCAAAAACCGGGTATATAGTGTCCTAATTGAAAGTATCTAATTTATATAATATTTATAAATATAAATAATACATATTGAAGTTAATAGAATAGCTTTGCTTTGTGAGAATGCAACTAAAATTCCGGATTAACTTGAGTCTCCGGTCTCGACATGGGGGATTGAAAGGGTTTTAGGCCGAACGAATCTATTTAAAACCACAACTTAACAAAATCCTGTTGAATATAAATTGTATTGCTCAATCTTTTCAAACAATTTATTGCGACTAGGAAAGAAAACTGAGCAAAATTAAACAAAATTGGACAATTACGTATCTACTGAAATACTGAAATCATTCCGGCTGCTTGACACTAAATCGCGATTGACAAATTATATACTGTAAATTCCACCCCATCCTTTTCTGTTGCACAAGGCTGTTAAAATTCCGGGAGTATGAACCAAATAAAGTCGGCCCGGCCCCTCCCGTCTAATAATTTTATGTGGGAACAAACTTTATCTCGTGGCAACTGAAAGCCAACCCCTTGGGGCCATTCCGAAAAAATTGGGTTTCAGTTGCGTACGAGCTTCGAATTTTCAGATCCGAATCGACTGCTAAACGAGCGAGCTCACTCACCTCTCTTCCCCCGTCCAGACTCAGCCTCAACGCTCAAGACTTGAGCACCGAACCGATCACGTTTTTTACAATTTGGGTGATATTCTCACTTTTCTGAATTCATTCAACGTCTCCGTCGCGTCGATAGGGCAGAGGCTGGCTGGCTGGGCGGCCGGACTGGAATTGTCCAGAACAGTTTCATGCAAGAGCTTGTCGAGATGATTGGTTAACTATACCAAAGAGTCACGTCCATTCCTTTCTAATTGAATTGAGGGCAGGTGGTGATGGTTGTTAAGAATTTTCATAGATGGAACCACAACAATGTTAGCAGTGCAGTGGGGTTTGAATTCAAAGTTTGGCGGGTAGAGAGATGGGATTGGGTGGTGCGCCGTGCGCCGGAGGCGAAAAGTGTGGCGAGGAATGTCGGAACCTGTTTAGCTCAGTTCCCATGAATCCCCTCCACACAGACATCAAGTCCTTTCCTTCCTCTTTCCTCTTCGCCTGCCTCTCGGTATATCCCTCCGTCCGTCCATTGGCCCCTCGCTCGCTCAGCAGGGAAAAGGCATTGACCGCATCTCCTCACTGCTCTCTCTCTTCTCTTCTCTTCTCATCATTTTCCGAAATAAAATAATATGAAACATACCAACTTTACTTAAGTTACTACGCTACGCTACAAGTTTTACACTCTTTTCCTCAGACATAAAACCAACATCACCACAATTAGTTCATCATTTGACGGAACAAGAATTGAAGACCGAACACCGCCACCAAATCCACCGAACTTGTATCATTCCCAGTCAAGTTCCTTCCCTTCTCTCCGACTGAATTCTTCACCATCACCATACCATCATAATCAGTCTGTCGGAGTTTTCTCTCTGGATTCGGGAGGATCACGCTTCTATACAACAAAAAGGGTACACACAGTCAGTCTATCGATTTTCTCTATTTACTAAAGTCTCTCCTGCCTGCTCCCTCTCCTGCCTCTGCCCTACTTTTCCATTCTTATAATAGTCTCTCATCATCTTCCCAAAATTAAGTCATCAATAACCCTGCCCCAAGCTCCAGGAAAATTGTGCCAAACTAATTTCACAACCTTGATTTGGCTGGTTATTATTATGTCTTCTGTTTTAGGTGCATGTTGTTGACTGTCAACCTCGTAGGATCGTCCTTGTCAGGATCGTCAAATTTAACCCAAGTTAAGGATTGGATGTGACTCACTCGGAACTGGACGTCAGTTGACTCTACTGAACCAAGAAGCCGCCGGAGAGGTAAGGAGTTTTAATTGGATTAGAATATGAGGGTTGGATGGATGTCAATATCAGTGATTTGATGTGGTGAAATGTGACACTGCGGATCATGTTTATAAACTTGACATTATTTTTGTGCAGAACTTTAATAGCTACTAACTTTAGCATTGCATAACTCAAGTTAAAGTTATGTTGAATTATTGAGGTATCATATGGAAATGGAACCGGAATCAGAACCATGGGGTCCAAGCCAAAGAAAGTTAAAGTGTTTCAGTTCGAACCACAACAGGAAGGTTGTGTCCTGTATGAATAGGGGCTACTTACTGCGGTAAAATATCACGACATAATAGCAGGGCAGGGGCACGTAATTAATAAAGTTTATGGGACATAGGGAAAGGTAAATTGTTACATAGTGGATTTGCATTTCCATTGTTTATAGTTGATCATATGATCTCGTGTTATCATTCCCAATGAACTTGATTTCTGAAGGTCGGGTGAGAGCTTGAGCTGGAGCAAGAGGGATGATAAACAAAAGATGATTTGAGAGAATATATTATTGATGCTGGAGTGGATGGAATGCAAATGCAAATGTAAGAATCTAATGAGGGGCAGGTCAGGAATCGGGATCAAACCTATCAGTTTCACTTTCGCTTTCCTTATTTCCGTCCTCAAGAACAAACTGGCATGAGGCATGGCATGAGTGAACGAAGTAAAGTACAAAGTAGGTAGTTTAAAATTTCAATTGTTATCAAATCCTATTGCTATCATTTCACCGTACTATCACTTCTTAAGGTATCATTGCACGACATAATCCATCCACTTTTCGTTCAGTCAATTCCTTCAACAAATCTTCCACCATCATAATCCCCGTGCCTACCTATGATAGGTAACCTATCCTCTCCCCTTATTCGCAGCGATCAAATCCTTACTCTTTACATTTTAGTTTTAAGGAAAGTGCAACAAATTCCAATCAACTAATCATGGGATTTCATTCCTTTATTTTCAGATCCGCCGGTGAGCCTGCCCTATGTCATAAGTGAACATTGGTGAATGGGACTTGACATCCAACTTACTCACAGCTGACAGTGTTCGTTTTCGGATTTTCATTCTAACAATTTCAAGTGCATTGACTCCAAGTGACTCCGCTCGGCTCCATTTCGTCGTGATTTGTGTATTTCGTAGGATTGACGATTGACCCGGAAGTTTTGGACTCAGCTCCAAGTCTACTCGTTGTAGAGAAAATCAAGGTGCAATAAATTGTCATTATGGAAGTGGACGACGGCGACGGCATGGCTCTAAAAATAGACGAGGGGGAGGACGCCATGGACGACTATTCGGATTCCAGTAAGTTTAAGTTAATGTCTTTACAAACTTCAGTGTTACGCTTGATGATGAAGATGATGATTAGATTGACTCCCGATGGAAAGGCATTACAGGCACTCGCACCCCGGATCAGATTCACGGCTTAGCCAATCAAGTTGAATGAATCAGTGCGTCGTAAATTACGAATTGATTTTCTTGATTCCGTGCGCTCCCATCCATTTATCCTTATTTAGTAAACTAAACTAATGAATTCGGGAGTGTGATGTTTGATTTCTTTTTGGCTCGGTTAATTCGGTTCGGTTAATCCGACATTGGATAATGATTCAAACGCATTTATCAGGCTCTAAAAGGTCAGAACGTTACAAAATTTAAACGCCCTGCGGTTTTCTCTCGGCATAAATTGGCACCATCCTCCGTCCGATGTAGTCGGAGTATAGCCTGTTTGTAAATATGAAATTACATACTTTGATCCCATAGTTAGTAATCTCTGTGGTTGAAAGTGGGTTAAAGTCCAACTAGCTCATGCCCATTGACATTTAATTCCTACACTTGACTTCCTTTCCATACTTGCCAAGGAGCGTTGGCTCCATTTACTAATATTAACTGTTGCAGAATTTACGAATTTAGGTCGTTCAATTCTAGGATGAGGTTAGGAATGGGACTAAGGAGTGCACCAGACCCATCTGAAGCCAAACTAACTCAAACAATCACAACGAACTTACCACCACTACTGTTATTTTATTAAACCATTATTCTTTCCTCCAATACCCCTCCTCTTATACTCTCTTCCATTCATGAATGCCGACATGACATCATCCAGTATCAGTCGTGCCTTGGATTCTCCTCACTAATTTTGGTTTTCTAAAAAGACTGTGAGTATAAGTAAGTAAAGTACAAGACGTTTTACTAATTTTCAAAACTTTTCATTGAATCAAGCAAACGCGACGAAGTAAGCTTACTGATTGTTGATCTCTTGTCTGGAATACTCATCATAGCCTGCAACTTCTTAGATTTGAATGCTAATTCTCTCTTCCAATTCGAATCCTTCTGTCTCATCCTTAAACGTTAATTTCTACATCTGTGAAGTGTGAACTTAATTTAACGCAGAGAGAAAGCAATTTGCAGTGGAACGCTTCCATTCTATTTTGAAAGAGAAAGCAGTTAGTCTAAATGATGATGAGTCATAATCGGGATTTGCACGTCTACAAAACCTCTTAATTTGAACATGGCTTAGTTTTCGCCAATAATAGACCTCTACTCCCACGCCTACAATTTCGTTGCTGTCATTAGTGTCAATGTCAACGTCGTCCATCAGACTAAGCTGGTGGAAAATCATTTTATTGCGGCCCGGTCCGGTGATTAAAGTTAAGGGCAACTTTCATAATTGTTATATATTATATATTGACTGTCTTCCCAAGCCAGTTTTGCGGTAAACAATTTTGGGAGTTAATTTTTATTCATCTCTCGCGGAGAGCTTTGGAGTTTAATTGTACAGATTATATACAGAGCAGGAGTGTACGGTTCGTGTCCGTAATATCTCAAAATTATCTGACATTCGAATTGAAATAGAGAAATTGGACTGGAAACAATTTTTGACGACATCAGGGATTTGATGCCATGTAATTTTCCTAACTGTCAATGAATGGGGGATTCATGATGATGATTATAGCCCTCCTGCCTGAAAATCTCCACTTCTAAGGGAATGGAACTTTTTTTCTTCTCTGATTTTGTATTCTCTGATGTAATTTCTAAACCATTGCTCATCTTCTGTTTTTGTGAGTGGAGATCTCATGACTTTCACACGATGTCAATTTTGCTGAGTCCGTTTTTTTACGAAGAAAAAAGTTTGTACTGACACGGGTGCAATTTAGGTAGCATCTGTCGTAAACTTTTAAAAGGCCTACAATTTTCCTTATTCTTGGTCTTTGAATTTATGTGCGTAAGTTGAGGGAGGAGATCCATGATGGGATTGTTGATGATTAGTTCATGCCAATTCTGACAATGGATAGAAATCATGAAAACTGGGATTCCATGAATCACACGATCCTATTACGTGACGGGGTCAGAGGATAAAATGAAACAATAATATCTAAATGACAATAAAAATGTTGCTAATTTAATTACATGGGATTAATAGGAAGGAGTTATTGTCTGTCTTTTGGCTCCTCTCTCTTGATTATCTTGACATTTGGATGAATAATTGGGCGTAATTTTCTATTCCTTTAATGAGAATGACAATTAAAAGGGTTTAGTGTTGTTGTCGCGTTTATTGATATCTTATAACCTCTGCCGTTTTAATCCCTTCTCTTCTAAATGTGTAATTGGAGACTGGATAATTCATTGGTGATTTAAGGATGGGAATTACAGTTTAGCTCAGGAAATGCTGAGGCTTTTTTCTTACTGTCAGCACTTGGTACACATTTTACATCCCTTTTAAGATCCCCATTTATTTTGAAGCATTCGGATTTGATCATCTTGGAGCGAAACTGGGTCGCTCTTACGCTGAGGAGAGTATCAGAGGGTAATCGCTGGGAATTGTGATTGAATGTTGGGCTAGTAGGCTGTAAAAAGGAATGAAAAAAGAAGGACCAATGAGGCTTCCTTATGCATGTCTTCCCCAATGAATTGCAAATGGGGAGTTTATACTGGCAGCTGGAAATCATTAAGTGTTGAGCCTTGGATCAAGACAGAAGAACAATGAGCGTTGATTTAGTTGTCGTCGTCGTCGCTGCCTGAATTCGAATTATTTTTCCAATAATTGTTTCGTTTCACTGGTGGTAGTAGTGGTGGTGTGTGCTGCGGAGTATCGCTGCTGCTGGTACTGCGGCGTTGGCGTCCACTCATCAGGCCTCCTCCTCCCCCAGACGCAGATTCCGCACACAAGTGTCTTCCATAGGAGGAGTTTCTTTTGTTTTACCACAAACTGTGAAGCCAGAAGTGGGAAAGGGAGTAATTAAATAACTAATTAGAATTTTGGTCTGGAGAGAGTGAGACGGAAAGATTGAGATCCGAATCCGATCGGAAGCGAAGCATATTGCAAACCAATTGACTTGACACAGTGTGCCAAGAACAGACGAACCCACAACAACTAAACAACCGCATATCTGACACAAGTTCCAGAAAATTCAAGTCACTCATATCTCCTCTCATCTTGGTGGCGCTCGTGCCCGCAACACGTGGACCACCGGTTGATCGGAGGTGGTTCTGCTCCTGCCCCGCCTCTGCTCGACCCGCCGTTGTCGCTGGCGTTGATTTTTGGTTGAAATTTTTTGCATCTTGGTGTACGTTGCGTAATACACGTGGGGTGGTTGGTTGGTTATTAGCTGAACTTGTTTAGAGCAGGAACAGCTTACTCAAGATGCTCCATCAGCATTTTGAGTCTGTGCTCGATTTGAACAGTGTGGCTAGTGGAGGGGTTCCAGGTATAAACTCGGTGGTCATTAATCCATGGTCGAGTGGCGTTGGAGGCGGCGTGGGTGAAGAAGGAACGCCTTACCTCGGGTCCTCATTTCCGGAATTCAACATCAGTTTCGGCACCACCCGAGGTCAAGGCTATGAAGAGGGCTACGGAAGGCAGGAATCTCCGAATAATTGGTTTGGAAGCATACTAGGGACTAATAATAATGGATATCCCATTTCTCCACCCTTCACAGAAGAGGATATAAAGAATTGGATTTCCATTGAGAGTAACAGGGGTAAGTGAACCCTTTCTCATAACTACAAATTAGGTCTCAAGGAAAAGTATTTCTAGAAATGCATTGGGGTATTAATACTAAAGAATTTCCATTGTGTTCCTTCGTGAACTTGATATTGAAATGGGAATTTTATCATTTGATTGTTCGATAATTTTAATTGCCGTCCTGAACTTTGAACTGGAATCGTTCAAATTTATACGACGTAGGTCACCACAAGGGATAAAAACAATTTAAAGATGGTTAACCTTTTAAAATAAAAGACTATAGTGCTTTGGGGGTATAATCATTTCTTTCTTTGTAGTTGAGAGAGAATTTTCAATATGAAAAATATTGTTTCCTCCATGGAAAAATATTTTCTGAGAAAGTAGAAATAAGCGGAGGGCAGTCTATAATTTCAATTCCATTTCCTTATTTCTTGTTGCTAATGCTAAGCTGGACGAATGCGAATTATCAATCGTAAGGGTTATTCGATCCTGATTTAATGCGCGAACCTTTATGTTCCTTGTTCCGTTTTAATGTCTCTTCCGCCGAAATCTTTGTTTAGGTTTCATTGTACTTTTAAATGGGCTCACATTTCCCCGAATTAAATGATTTATTTAAAGCGGATGCGGAATTCTAGATTCGGGCTTCACGTTGACAGGGGCTTTCCGATTACAAAATGCCGCTAGTAAGAAATTCATGGTGATTTGGATGAGGGATGGAGTGTTGGAATATTTTAAACCCAAGTGCAAAATATGTCATGACCCCGCAGCCAGTAGTATTGCAACGACCCAGCATTCCGCATATGGAAACTCAATTATGGAGAAATCCAACGGATCCGGAATATGTTACTGTCGTCTCGTCTATCAAACTTATCATTGTTATAGTAATTGGCAAAAATTAATTGAGGCTTTAAACGCGGACTCAGCCTCCGAAACTTGAAAAGATACATAAACTAAATATCTTCTTCCAATACCAATATTCATCCAATCGGTCGTGATCAGTCGCAGTCATCATCACTTCTTGTATTCCTCCATCATCGTCATCATTAAAGTTTTCCCAGTTTCCATATTTTGTATGCTCACCTATCACCTTTCGAATTTACTTTGATGATTTTTAATTTCTTTTTGCTTAGGAATGAATTCCTTTGTGAATTCTGATCCTGAATTCTACCCAATTTGCGAGATGGAGGATATTTGCTTGATAAAAATATGAAAATTGGGATGATGACGAGGGATTCGGGATGGGATGGAGAAATTAAAGGTCTAAGAATAGGAATATAAGAATATATAAGAATATGGGGAATTCTTTTGGAAAGGAACGCGGGAGATGCGGCACGTGCCTCCTGCATCTCCATCTCCATCTGTCAAGCCGGATGCACTTAACTAGGGCAGGGATGTTGGAATAATCGGCCTCTGATTGGATAATCCTCGCTCTTAATATCATTTTGACTCAAGTCGGAACCCTACCCTTACAAGATGGGAGTATGAAACTTTTTTGGTCAATAATGTTTTTCCTGGTAGTAGTAGTGGGTATTTTTTAAGGAATTCGAATGGCCCAAAATACGTTTCTGGAGTAGTTCCTGGTGGCGTGCGTGTGAGTTGTGGTGGTGGGAACCCCTCCAGCAGAAGAACCAGGGTAAATCCATACACTCCACCACCAGATCAATCTTTGACATTGGACAGAGTCACTGCCTCCAGCCCAAGCCTAGCATGCCTATTTTTTGCCAAATCATAGTTAAGTTGGTGAATTGAGAGAGAACGAAAAAGGGAATTTTGCAAACCCTTTTAGCACCAAGCCGCCTCGCCGCAACCCCTTTCTGTTAGGGAGGGTTTTTGGCATATGTTGATGTTCCATTTACCCCCTTCCTCCTAACCTTTAGATATGAACAGACAAAAGGAAGACTAACCTTCAATTTCATTTTCATCCTACTACAAACACAAACTACAACAACCCACCTCTAGACTTTTTTGCATGTGCTTTTTCGCCAATGCCAATGTAAGCGCCAGGCGGACACACACGGCACGAGACGGTTCGGACTTCTCTTATATTGCTCTAGGTCGTGAGAACGGTTCGGTTCGTTCACTCCTCCAGAGTCCACTCACTCCTCTCTTGTTGGTCTCTCACAGTCAGTCAATATTATTGTCATCCAAATACTACCCGGTTTTAATTATCAAATATTCACAGGATCAACTTAAATTATTATATTCACCCTGACATCTTTAATTAAGTCACTCCCTCCCATCATCCTCTATTAAATTAGTTGTGATGAGCTATTGCTATTGTCTCGGGAAAAGTTTGTTTGGAGTTTTGAGTCTATCCAGTCCGAGTTTACTCCTGTGGTGCTAAAAATCCTTCTTTTTTTTTACCAGAAATGGTAGTAGAAGAGAAAGTAAAAGTAAAAGTTAAGGAATCCTTTGGACATTCCACGAGTGAGAGTCATTTAAGTAATCAAGTACCTGTTCCAGTGAAACGATTTTACCAAAACCAAAGGTGACAGGCGAGAGTCAGACGTCCATAGTCAAGTGACTTAAACCCTGCCGTTCAGCGTGCCGTAATCCAAGTACCTTAAAATTACCTTTATACCAAAGCCCAAATTACGCAGAGTAGTACCCTCTTACCTGTTTACTTGAGAACAATTAAAAACAAAAAGAAGATAAGAACACTTGATTCGGTGAATCAGATAATGATGAAGGAGCGGAAGAAGGAGAAACCCATGATGAGCGTCACGGCAATTATCCAGGGCTCACATGGTCACTGGAATGCCCGAAATAGTCTCACTCGTAAGTTCACAACTCCCAATTCATTTATTTGCCCACCTTTTAATTCAATTGGTTTTAGAGTAATCGGGGTGAAAACTGCGAGTTAAATCTCTCGGTTGAGTCGGAGGATTAAAATTAGAGTGACGAAACGAAACTGTTCACCCCGAGCGTCTTCACCTTATACGTGACCTTTGGTTAATTTCATTCTTTTGTAAAGTCAGACCTTAACTTCCACGCTTTGATTGGGCCCGATTAATTTGTGATGTTCCTTTTTGACAATATTAACAAATTTGTCTTTGATTTCAATTTTTAAGCCTTTCTAATTTTTGGGCATCTTCCGTCTTCCATGTAAAGCCTTCTCGCATATCTTGATTTTTACACAAGAACAAGCGTTCTTTTGACGGAAAAGCAGAATTACGGTTTGATGACAAGGCGGGTACGGAGTAGATGCTTTCCAGGAGTTTCTTAATGAATTTCCTATAGATTCCTCGAATCAACACGGTTCCCAATTTAGTTCCCAAAATATACGGTGGGGATTAGACTCTGGTCCTGGTCATAAATGAGGATGTATAAGGAATCGCCGAATCAGGCCTATTTGGCCTACGGATTTTATGGGATGAACTTTTACGATGAAAGAGGGATGACGTGACGTGATGTGATGTGCCAAAAGCACTTGAGTTCTCTCTCCCTCTTCTTTTTATCTCTTTCCTTCCTAAATGCAATTTCCGTTTGGTCGGTCGAGGACAGAACAGCCGAAATCTCTAACCGGTGATGCGCTTTTAGGTAAAATGGGAACAGGCCTTTTACACGGATCCATGACAGGAGGTTTGGGCATATCCGTATACAGATTAGGAGGATACGATATAATTTGCTCTTTTAGGAAGGTGTCAATATCAATTTTCGGAGTCGCCTCAGTTTTTTGTCACTTGCGGGAACCAGTATGGCAA
>Ga0194135_10001649_pt1 | contig 13399 bp, 9 predicted proteins | sample LitLau_LLRF_2013_FD_134024 | JGI IMG/M metagenome (GOLD analysis project Ga0194135, IMG submission 134024) | Freshwater sediment microbial communities in response to fracking from North America - Little Laurel Run_MetaG_LLRF_2013 (version 2) | ecosystem: Environmental > Aquatic > Freshwater >...
CAAGCTTTCCCTTTTACGATTTAGGATTTACGAATACGATATATAAGTACATCACGCGGACATTTTGTGACAGTTTCATGCTTGAGTTAATACTGGGACTGGGAGTGAGTAGGGTGTAACTGGAATACAATAACATTAGACTTTCACTTTCTCATCCTTGTTCTTACTCTCTTCGTTCGTTGATCTTATTAGATTTATTACTTTCTCCGACGCCTTTTTCCTCACTCACATCACAGCTCAGTCAGATGAGAGGAGGACTCGAGGGATCCCTATGGAATGACACGCAGAATAAAGTTGGAAGGGATTGTGGAGTGGTCCATGAAAAAGGGGTATTATTTGCCGCAGGGATCAGTGCACTCCAGTACTCGTCGGGTTGGTTGGTTGGTTGGGTCTTTCAAAAAATGGAATTCAATTTTCCTTTCCATATGCGAATCTATTCAAGAAAGAACGAGGCTCCCCTTTCTACTAATACTCAATATTCCAAAGTTGGAGTCTGTATCCGGACATGGGAACTTTCTCAGAGTGGAGCACTAAATGGGAAAAGGAATTCCCTTTTAGAATGACAAATGATCTCTGTCCGGACTTCTGGTCGTCGAAAGTGAGAAAAAAGGAGAAGCAATTTAACTAATCGAAACCGATTCGTCAAACACGAGGGAAACGGAAAAGGCACACTTTCTCTGGAGAAAGTGGCGTCTGTCGCCTCTGCCACTATGGAACTGGTCGAATGGGAGAATGGGACTGTGTAGGCCGTTAAAAATCGTTGTATGTACAAGTGCAATAAGCAGCAGAACAGGGGATGGCACTGCCATGAACCAGAAAGATTTATTTCCATATTAAATTCGAAACACTTGGAAAGGAAAAGTAAAAGAATGAAAAGAAAACTCTCAACTTGGTTGAAACTGGACTTGTTAGAAAATGCAGAACGTGCGCGTTACAAAAATAAATAAATAAATGAGCATCTAATTTAATACGGACACTGGAATGGGTAAGATGCACTACCATGTTCGTCATTAATTTTCTTATAAAATCCTTTCCCATAGTACGCACATTATTATCAACCCTCAGCAGAAACGAAGGATATCAAGATTTTTTTTCAAAGATTTGAAATCTTTGAGTTGAGTTTTCCTGGAAATCAGAAAACGTTCACTCCTGCCTCGATGGCTCAGTCGGTAGAGCGTCAGTCTCATAATCTGAAAGCACGTTGAGCAATCTGAAGGTCGCCAGTTCGAGCCTGGCTCGGGGCATACTTTTTTGCATACTAAAAAGTCAAACTCTCACGGAAGTAAAACTGGTAATTCTTGAAGTCGAAGTTAAGTAATTTGGGATTTAAATTATATATTATCTTGCATGCTACTTCTTACTTGTTCTAAATTATTTGCAAACTAGTTTTGCATGGAAATAATTTACATGGGAAGCCAAAGATTATGGATCATGTGTTAGGGAGTTAAGTTTAACTGGAATGACGCAAAGGCAAAGCGCCGGTTAATGGAATATTTACCTCCGTGAGAGTTCCAATTCCTCAGCGGTGAAAGTAACAAATGGAAGAGTTTCCGTGGAAGTGATGCGGTATCATTTAGGAAATCGGAATGCCGTGAGCATCTGAATCCGGGAAATGTACAGAAAGGAGCTGGGATCAGTAATCGTGATTCGATTCAGTCTGAAGGAAGAATGAATGATATCCTTTCCTTTCTTTTCTCTTGTGGTATTATTCCGATTGAACGCACTGCGTCTGCAGCAAATGAACGAAACAAGAGATTGAATCCCAATTCGGAAAGCATCAATAATAGTTTTTCTCTTCTTTCCTCACTTCCGCCCCTGGTTCTGAATTAGATGCCAATTTTTCTTTTAAAAGTTTTACTTTCCACCACCGCATCAAACCATGGTTATGGCAGTGATAGTGATGGTGGTGCTGGAAATTGAAAGTGGAGCGCCATGGACCTGCCTTGGCACCGCATTTATGTGTTAATATAAGGTATTAAGAAAGGTTTTAAGCTGCAAGGAGAAGGGATCATAAAAACAAGGAATGTTCCCATTCATCCCGTTCAAACCGAAAAATTATTCAGGAAGTTTCAAATTTGATGCCTTTATAAAAAATTCAGAATGGGATTGTAAAAGTCAGTCAAGTCCCAGCGGCAGAACGGATGAAACTGGAACTGAGAAAAGAGCGACAGGGACTGGGGGACACTCGAAAAGGGATTCATATTCCGCATTTTCCAAAGAAGCATCAAGAAAGTCGTAATCCCAACTAATTAAAATCTTCTGGAAATTACGACTCCATCATTTGCACTTATGGGACCAATTCCCTTGCCGAGAGCTTTTCCCATCATAAAATGGCTAATGTAGTAGCAAGCGTTTTTACTTGGGCATTAATACTGACCTGTAAAATTTGGCATCTGGCAGTTGTGCAGAGGGCGTCGTCATCACAGGGCCGGTACATCCCCAGCGTAACGCAGTTGAGTAGGATTACTAGAATGCTGACTCGCTCGAACCACGTGTGACAGGAATAATCGAATGAGTTCAGTTAAGGAAAATAATTCATAGTGAGGGAAAGACATTTAATTAGTTTTAATAGAATATCTTAATTACGTTTTACTCTGAAAATCCCCCATGTCCCTCTCTACTCTCAACTAATTGAATTCGGAAAATTAGATCCTCCATTCCTGCCAAATCAATTTCCGTCCCAACGCAGTTAATTTTGAATGAGAACCGACATCCTCCCCCTCGCCCTTCTCTAATAGTATAAACGTAAAGCATGTATGCGGTTGTCTCAGCTTCCAACTTTCCAACGGAGATTGACGACTAATTCCCTTCTGGGAATAATGTTTAGAAAAAATGTCAACGTGAGAGGTGGATGGTTGCCGAGTATGCGGGCATTATTGTAATACCGCCAGGGGACATAACAAATGTCAATTCTAATTTTTAAATATTTATGTCAACCGGAAGCTCCTGCTTCTCGCTTTAGTACATACAGGTGAATCAAGGCTGCAAACAAAGTTTGCATGAAAATCATGCACGCGTGATCTGCTGCGGAGTTGTACACTTTGGAATAACGTTCTTACTACCCGAGTGTGCTACGGTAAAGGTAAAACCAACGACGCGGAAGGCAAGCAAACATATTAGCCCGAAACCATGAATTTAACATTTTGAGTCCCAAAGATTCGTCTAAATATTTATGTTGAATCTTTTTCCAACTTGCACTTGCTCATCCACCCTATACGTATTATCTTTAGAACACCTTTGTATTTTTCAGCTAACTAACCTAACTATAAAACAAGCTGGAGCTATAGTTATTTTGAGGTCACAATTTAGTGTGGGAAATTCCTTCGTTCTCTGCCTTGTCTTGGAGGTCTAGTTCGCACTTGACATGGAAAAGTATTGAAATCTTCGACTTCTTCCTGTTTTCATGAGATTTAGCACGGCAAAGAATAATGAAAGGTCAAATTGGAAAGTTTGCTTTCTCTTTCTTCACTTTTTGATTAACGTGTGAGAGTCATTTTATAAATTGGAAGAAGGAATGGAATGGCTCAACTCTGAGGGTAGCACGTCTTGACACGAGTCAACGTTTCACCATTTTATTGACTCCGTTTTACGGTGTTAATGTTTGCTGGCTGGCAGGGTGGCTCTGCCAGGGATCTCTCATTTCTTCCTTCCTTTTGGGAAATAACTTGGCCTGGAAAAAGGCATCCACTACACGATGAGACATGGATGTATATAATGTAAATCGCTCCGGGTGGGAGACCTTGCCACACTTTTAGCTACAGGTGTGTATTGATTGAAGTTTCCCATATACACGGTGGTGCGCCGTGGTTGGGAGAGGCGGATGATACTTTGATACCTTTGAAGTGAACGCCGCACACCTCACTACTAAATTAAACTTTTTTGAATATAAATTACTAGATTGATTTTTCTTATCCAACTTTCCAGAGACTCGCTCAGCCAAGTTACACAGCAGCGGTGATGGGAAACAAAGGAAAGGTGGGTGAAAACAGAATATCCGCCAACCCCCAAGGGAATTAATCACTTAAATTTAGCTATGGTTGGAGTGTTATTATTAGGCAATATAGTGAGATGCTAATAGTGGGCTTACATTGAATTTTGTACTGTTAATATGATATCACTTCTAACTCATGTCATGTTGATGTGCAATTCAAGAATTTTCAGTGGAAATGAACTAAAGTGATTCATTCATCCAAATTTTTACTCTTTACTTCCAGTTGGATCAACTCCAGCTCCTGAAACTCAACACCCCTAGTCATCTACAACATGGGAGGCTGGGCTGCAATTTATTTACTCGAGACAGTGCTCTATATATCCTTCGCACTTTATCCTTCCGATGGCCTCTCTGCAGGTCAGGAGTACTCGGGAGTTATTATTTTATTCTCCTTGCGTAAATCAAATCCATTCTGAACATTAAAAAGGTGAAGAGGCAATTAATTTAGGATATTTATTGAGGACAGAGGATGAAGGGAAAAGTCCAGGAGGAAGGACTCTCTTCCGCTTCTAATTAGCAGACACAAGGAGTCTGTGAGTGAGTTCCCTAAGGTTATAAACCTCGGAACTTTCTCTCACAGCGGCATTCAAGCATGACTCGAGGACGAGGAGAGAAAGGAAATAAAGTCCAGGGAATGGGAAACGATAAACAGAGGAACTGAACAACTGCTCAGGGTCTGCCCCAACTCTCCGCTTCTAAATCTTGAATGGGTTTGGGTGTATAGATAAATCTAAATTAATCTATGTAATGAGGTTAAGTACACATACGAAGAAACTTCAACCCGTCAAGATTTCCGACTCTTTCTGTCCAAAAGAACTAAAAAAGAAACCCCGGCCTGTCTCACACACTATCAATCTCCCGGCGACGTCTCAAGAAAAGAAGAAGCTCCGCAGAGCCTACTTCCTCCGCTAAATTGGGTTTATTCATTTACAAGAGAATCCCGGGTACTACGTCAGCAGGATTTTCCCAGCTTGCAGAACCTGGAAAACCCGGCTAAAGTGACTATAGTCGAAAAAACACAAAAATCAATTATTCATTTCACTTGGTTTTTTTTTTCTGCTTGGAATACTTGAAGATTTCAACCTGTAAGAAAATCAATAGACAGCCTTCCCTCCCTTCACTTTCACTCTGAAGGAAAGCCACGTAGACATGTGAATGGAAAACTGTTCCTCTCTGTCCCCCCGTTCCTGCCCACCAGGTGTACTCGCTTTTGTACTGAATTTTCCAAAGCGGGCCTTGGACTTGAATTTTAGATTACACGAATCGATAGGCTCCCAGACACTGCCGCCTATCCCACAAATGGATTGGAGTGAATTCCAGAATGAGCCAAGGTGAAGCTATCTGACCATCAGGGTTGAATAATGAAAAGGAAGTTGTGTAGGCTTTGGAATGGGACACAACAGATGACCCACCCACTTAATTCTAATGACCAGTCGGTGCCGCTCGACGCTCGCTCACGGCAACTACTCCTCCATTTTCCATTCTTGGAGAACTGAGAGAACTCCTCTCTTCCAATTATATTTAATTCAGTAAGGGAAGAATGTAGGTCAAGTTAAGGTAAAGTCCTTCCGCGGGAGGCCCTTCTGAGGAGCAAAAACTTTCTCGCAGAGACTAAAACACGTCACACCTGCCCGTCCTTGTGAACGTCTTGTGAGTTTTGTTCCAGGAGGCTGCCGGAGACATTGCATGTTTCGGCTATTGTTTACGAGTGGGGACGAATAAGAAGAGCCCATTAGCCAGGCCAGAGGAGAGAGCACAGGTGAGGTTCTCAGCTTCTCGACTTTTCAGAGAAGAGTCACTCTCTGGAGAAAGTAAGGAGCTCTCGGCTTAAGCCGAAAGTGGACAGGAGAGTAAAAGGCTCTCATTCGCACTTGCCGTGTCAGGCTGAGAGGAAAGCCATTTGCATGATAAAGGAGGCTTTAATCCAACCAAACAGAATTTGGAAATGTATTTTAAGGAGCTTTATCTGATTCTACCTTTTGGTTTTTCCTCTTTTTTTTCTACTAACTATACTACTTTTCCGTTCCCCGGGTTTTGAAATAGATTCTCAACGTCTATGGGTCCTCCAGGCCCTATTTGCATAAATAATGGGGAATTTGGTCCTCCCATACATAAGCTGGTGGATGGAAAGGAGGAAAGGCTTTGCGTCTTTTCCCAGATCAAATCCGTTCTCCAATGGAATGGCCCCCAGTTTTCACTCCTTACCGTTGATGCCGCCATGCTCTGGCAGTGGGTCCTAGTTTGGCGTTTGCGGATTTACGGGCCTTGTTCTCCGGTTCAGGGCCCGGCAAGAGACAGATATCTGACTTTGTTTCCTTTATGGGGACGTCCGGTTCATTTTATTTTAAGCACACACGCTACTCTCTCCCGAGAGCACAACATTCATGTCACGGTGCGGGGCAGAAGGCTTTGAGGGTTAACTCTGTGAGAGCATTAAATAACCCCAAATGGGAAAAGTATTAGTTCCTCTCTTCCCTTTTGGGCAAAGGCTGGGCTCACTTAGACGTGACCCACAGAATTTTTTTTTACTTTTCCGTTCACCGCCATTTCACTGATGCCATAGTAGTAAAACTTTAGAGATTAGATCAGCAACAGGGACTGGTTGGAAGAGTAAGGGAAACTAGTTGAAAGAGAAAGTGAAGCAAGGTGGAACTTAATCCGCTTTGGCAGACAGATTCGATTTCCATTTACTTTCACTCGGCCGCCTGCTTAAAAATTAAGAGTTGAACTCAAGACGTTCATCTCCGCCGTCACCCCATTACCCCCACCCGTCCCGCGGTCCATAACAATGGAAATAAAGCTTAACACTTCCTGTTTCCTCTTTGGTCTGCTTTTCTCTTTGGAATGGAATTGGAGTTTGTTCTATCGGATGAAATTGAAAGACAAGTCGGAGGTCCATACGTGCGGATAACAATGGGGAAAGTACGTTACTCCCAACTCCTCGCTCCCTTTTCAAAGCTAAAGAGAGAGAGAGGAGAGACGACTGGCAACGGGGACCAAAGAGTCTTAGCTTAAGAGAGAATAATGGAATGGACCACGAGATAACGCAAGTAATGGTTTTGGAATCATATCTGGGAATGTGTCGGATTTTAGTCCAAGAGGTAAACAATAATACACTTCCCGTCTTATATACTTTCCACCGACACAAGTCCCAAGCCATTGTGTCTCTCTGGTTGTTTTTCGGCCAGGGAGAGTCATGTCCTATTTGTCTGACTTGAAGCTGAACTAACCTAACAGGATAGGAACGGAGGGGAGAGAGAGAGAGCCGGAGAGGGAAAAACTCAATTTACTTTCACTCAAATAGAAAGTAGGGTTGATGGGAATCCGGTGGGAATACTTTTGTTAATAAGGAGACACAAGCTTCTCCTTGATTAGATAACCCACTTCTCTTCCGCCGGCCCAGATTCCGCCTTCTTCCTCTTCCGCCATATTCACTTCCTTCTGACGGAAAATTGGAAAATGGCAAACTTTAAGAACGGATCCAATCAAGCCCGCCTTCTCCGGGCTTCTGCTTTCTCGGTAAACAACTTTATGCAAAGTGCAAACAAAACAAAAGGCTAAAATGAAAATGAATTTACTTTCTCATACCACTTTCAGTTTGTGCATAACAAATAGGAAGCATTAGGTGGGAGGGAAGTTCACGTGTCGGGACTCGTCGATGTCGCCGCCATCATCAGGTGATGTAATACGTTTTGTGTTGCGTGGAAGTTCCGGAGGGAGATTCAACGGAGGGTAGCCACCAACAATTCTTTGGGTACTCCCATTTCCTTTTATATCCTTCCCACTCGATGGAAATTTACCGAATGATTTGATCTTCCAGACGTCTGGATTTGAATGATATGTCAATGCGGCATTGAATTTCTTCCATCCTTCTACACAATTACATTTTCGAGATATGGTAGAATTCAAGGACTATCTGTGAGTTGGGACTTTTATTCAACTGGACTGGAAATCAAATCCTGCGAAGTGAGCAAGAGAACTTAAGGAGACGCAACTCCATGGTATTAGGATCGGTTAATAAACTCCATCCTTAATCTTTCTCGTCTCTTCTACCTAACGGAAACTTTCACCCTTCCCGCTAAATAATCTTTTATTTATGAATCAGAACTTGCTGAGAGAATAACAATTCACATAGACAAATCCCCTTGAGATCAAGGCAAGTCGGGCGTGTGAGCAGGCCGAAAAATGTTACAAGACAGACACAGACCACCGGAATTAAGGATGAAGAAGCAATATTGCTCTCTTGGTTAGAATGTCTACGGGGAGTTGCTAATAGAATTTCCTTCAATTGAATTTCGAATGACAATCTGTCGATGTGCTCGGAAGTGAGGGAAAACAGATTGGTTAAAATTACTATTCTTGGATTTCAGATTCGGGTAATTCATGTTTGCCTTTTGGACGTCATGAAGAAAATACAGAAATGCAACCAGGGAGGAGTATGCCTGAAGGAAAGGTAAAGAAATACATAATTTGATGTAAGAACTCCCCACCAGGATAGGACCATGAAATGAAGATGGATTGACGATTTCAGTCTAAAAGGAACGTTAAAAATCCCATGCGCCAATGACGGACCCCGAGATACTTTCTAAGAAGAAGCGGGTTTCATTTTCATTCCCGTTATTCTTAACCTACCGTGCATGTGCAAAACTAATTTCTCCTGCCTGAATTAACCCTTTCCTGCTATATAGCTCCTTAAAGCGTTGCCTCTACGTGAAGGAAATCCCTAATTTTAAGAACCTTTTCCCATTCCGAGCTCTTTTTACTTTTCTCCTCATCTCCGCCTCATCATCTCCATTTCCCTTTCGGTCTTTTTGTTATGATTAACTTGGGGATTTCTTTCTTTCCCGGCCGAAACGTCTCAAATCCGTTTGAAATCCAAAATCATTAAGGGAAAAAAGTCTGTCCACTTGGGATTGAATGGGAGCGGAATGCGAGACGAAAACTCCAAGCAAAGTTGAGGAGAAAGTAGTTGCTAATTTCTTGATACCAAAGGAGGAAGAAAACTTTTTCCTTTCGTGAGTCCTCCCCATCATCAGACAGACAGAAGAGAGTTCTTGATATGTATGAAAATACTTTCGGAAAATAGGAGCGGAGCGGAAGTATGAGACTAAAGGAGAGTGAGTAATATGTTAGTCTTACGTAAGGGAGACTGGCGCCTTCGAATCTCTCTTTAGCATGAGGTTTCAGACAAAAAACTCCTCTCTCTTGCATTTCTTCTTGAAAGGAAAATGGAGAAAGTTTCCTTCTCTGTTAAACCCTCCCTCAAATCCTAAACTTCTGTCTTGGCCTCCAACCCAATGCTTCCCATCAAGAACGGATGAAAGTGGCCTAAGGTCTACTCAAAAATATTAAAACTAGCTGACCAAAAAAAGTTTTAAAGAAATGTCTAAAATATTCATTGAGCTTCGTCTTCGCGTATGCACCAATAAAATCAAGGGTTATGGGTTGACCAAAAAGTTTGCGGTCCTCTCTGTTACGTATTCTGTGCTCAGCTCCCTGTAAGCTGCTAAATTTTTGCCAACTTTAGAGTAAATCCGGACTGGCGACGACAAAGGTGCCAAGACAAATGGGTCATATTCCAAGGGAGTGATACCCACCACTTCCAATGCTTCTAACAAGAGAGAGAAGAGTATAGATCATATTTCCGAGCTTAGGATTTCTGCATTGACTGAGTGCCAATCAAGATTAGGAGGATTCTAGCGTGGCCAGATGAGTCTCGTGTCTGCCCGAACTATCATCAATCCTTCCACTCACTCCCTCATTCCGTGGAAGATCTCACCACTTATGTCCCAACGAGAATCCCAACTAACTACCTGACTCAAGGTTGGAAAGATGACAATAGGGAAGCAGGAGGAGCAATTATTTTGCATCTGGATTCCCTCATCAGCTCCTGTCATTCTAGGCGAATTGATAGGAGATGCGAACTTCATTTTGGGCAAGGGAGCAGGAGCGGAGAAGCGTCTTCTTTTCTGGCTTGTTGGATTTAATCAGGAATCCTTCTTAAGGCTACCTCAAGTTGAATCTTGTTAGAACAAATGGATGAAATGTCGTATATTCTAATTCTAGACTTAACTTACTATACTACTAAACTAATTTAGAAACAAATGTTTCAAGGTTTCTCCTATTAACTGAAGTTGAAGTTCCCATTACAATTTTCCCTTCCAGGCCCTGCTCGCGATTACAGGAGGAACTCATCGTTAACTGCCATTTTAATTTGGAAAGTTTTGCAAAAAACGTCTAGTTTGACTTTATCCAAAATCTAAATTTGGAAGATCCCGTTATAGTCCCTAAGAATGAAAACTCATTTGAATATTTTCTACGCAGTGGTTGAAAATGGGTTTAAACCGCCGGGAGAAAACTCAACGGCGGAAACCTGTTGATGAAATAAAATTAAGTTGATTGAGTTAACCCTTTGCCACAACTGCTGTGAATCATTTTTTTCATTTCCGTCTTTCCGTCTCCCTCCCGTTTGAGAGAAAAGAAAGAGAAAACTTTCCATCATCTCCTCTCACCCTGCCGCGTGGTTCTTTGGCTAACTTTTCTCAGACCACGATGTCGTCGTCGGCGTCTTTAGTCTTTATTGGGATTCATAAGATGGTAAGCTCCGTACTTTCTCAAAGAATTCTCCTATTGCAGATGCAGAGAGTATAAAGAAAGGAAAGGTCAAACTAAGGGAGAGACACTTTTAGAGATTAAATGGTCACAGTGCCAAAGCTTTCCCTAATCCTGGCACACGGTCCAACAACCAAGGCGGATGAAAAGTTAGCCCATGGTTTTTTCGTTTATTTAATAAAGAAGGAAACCATTTCATAAAGCCCAAATCCCACCAGTGCTCCGAGTGTCATAAAGCTGAGGAAACTGGGGGCGCCAGAGGCCCGAAACCATCAAAAAGTGAAGATTAGGGCAGCTGTTTTCAGGTGGTCATCATATCACTCCCCTTACACGAGTGACGAGTCCCATAAAAAGACTTTCACCAATTCCCAAAGTACCCGAAAAGGAGCTAAACCAATGAAAGGACATCGGAGTGCTCATGTCCTTGTCAAACTTTCATGGAATCCTTTACACACTTTTATTCCTCCTCACTTTTCAAAAGGTCGGAGATCGATTACCGAGCGGAAAATCCTTAATCTCGTAACTTAACAGGAGAAAACTGAAATCCTTTTCTCATATGAGGGCTTCAAATGTTCCTCGTTCGTCCGTGTTATCCTCAGCTTTAACTTTCATCGTATCCTCACTTAAATGAGACTTTTTTTTTATGATATCCTCTCGATATTTCTTGGAGGGACTTTCTCCCTGACCGTCTCTCATTTCATCACTTTAACCTCCTTTCAAGACTAGTCGCTTCCCCTATTATTATCTGCCGGCGAAGGCCAAGAGAAGACGGGGAACGCAAGAAAGGGATATAGTAAGACGGCTGGGAAGTTACCTCGTCGACTTTCTCCGGTTCCGTTACCTCGCCCTACCTAAAATGTTGCAGTTAACGAAATGGAAACGTGCAGATCCTTCATCTTGCTATTCAACACAAGACAAGATGAGCTCCATACTCACAGTCCTCCTTTCCATCTGCTCCTCAGTGTAAACTGAGGTAGTAGAGGAGAGACTCGGGAGGGAGTTGAAATGATGATGCGATAAAGTTACCTGGAGGCTGCCGGGGGAGACGAGAATTAAATTTCAGCAGGCCAGGATCTTCCGGGAAGGACTTTCCCTCGTCTGTCTCTGTGACCTGGTGAGATCTGGGGAATATAGGGAGAATGGGGGTCTCAATCTATCTCTATCCTAAACTCTTCTTTGGCTGGAGAAAGTAAAGAACAGATTACTTTCTCTTCCCATCAAGTAATGGAACCAGTAATGGATGAGTAATGCCTTGTAATATCATTAAAGTGATACGGATTCGCTTGGTTTAGTCTCCATCCTCCAGCTTTTACACGGGAGAGAAGCCCGAGCGAATTCTATTTAGGGATCTTTCACTACTCATCGTCCGTAACATTCTCACTAAAAAAACGCATCTCCTCATCATATTTTCCGGCAGAGATTCTTCCTCTGATGAATTCAACCTTGCAATTCAATCCCTTTAACTTGTTCCATTAATTATAATTTAGTTTCCTCTTTGTACAAACAAGTCTCATCTGACTGATTAATCTTGACTGGGGAAATGTTTCCCTGCTCCTCCTACGCCTCTCGGCTCTGACTGGTTTGGGAGTAATTGAACCTAATTGAATCAAAGGCCTCCCGGCCCGTGGCAGGAGAAATAGCAGCAGATCCATAACTTGTTAGGCTAATGACAACTTCAAAGGAGATTTGACTTACAGGAAATTAGGCCATCAAAATGCTCCTAAACTTCTATAGCCCAAATCCTTAACTAAAGACCCAAATACCCGCGGACTCTTCCCAAAGCCCTTTCCTGTGTTTGCATGAGAAGGATATGGATTGGTGATCATCCGGAGACAAATGTATCGGAGAGGATGAGTCTGCGGCAAGCATCGGACAGAGATTGGAAGGAATTCCGGGAAGGGTTGACCTGGATACGTCCCGGTCGTCGTCACATTATTCGCCAAGCTCCCTTCACAACTTTCTTCAAGACCACTTTCTCCCCCGGTCTCATCCTCCGCCGGTTCTCCGCTTTCCATCAGTTGGGCAACCATTTTCAGGATGCGATAGGCTCTCCCTCACCAAAAAGGATAAACGGCCTCCCGTCACTTTAGTTTCACGAAGCTTAAACTTTCCCCGCCGGAACACAAATATGGAATGCACTTAAGGTTAAAAGTTTTCGCGGAGCACTTTTAGTGTTACTTAATATTTTGTCCAGAGTTTTGTTTCAACTAAAGATTACTGGATTGGCACGTCCACTCTCACTTTTTCAATTCCAGCCGCTTATCGAGACGAGAAGGAAAGGATGCTGGGGACGCTTTACTGTTCCAAAGGCAGTTGGTCTCAAGGTTCAAAAGTGATGAGGTTTTAAAGCGATTCCAAACTCACGCCTCGAGTTTACTCACTCAAATTGACTCTAAAATCCAACTCACCCTGTTAGAATCTCAACATGAATGATTAACTCATCTGTCTATTTTCGTCCTTACACGACTGGTAGTGGTGGTGGCTGCCGTGGAGTTTGCTATTGGTGATCTTGAGGCTACTGGTTATGGGTTAGGAAATATAGGCTGGCGTCGTCCCATTGTGAAATTTTGAAGGAATCCTCGGCGGAGAGACGACGGGCATCAGTCAAATTTGACGCGACTAGCCTCTGGTGTGGTTGCCTGATGGAGAGGTACTAAGACCCTGTTTCGGAGAGAACATGAGGTTTTGCCTCCCGAATTCCAAGATCCAAAACTCCCCACAGCTTCGAAGGCTTCGGGTTGTTCAGAGGGCAGGGAGTCGGTTCCATGTAGTATTCTAAGGACGCTTTGTCGGAGG
>Ga0194135_10001650_pt1 | contig 13396 bp, 11 predicted proteins | sample LitLau_LLRF_2013_FD_134024 | JGI IMG/M metagenome (GOLD analysis project Ga0194135, IMG submission 134024) | Freshwater sediment microbial communities in response to fracking from North America - Little Laurel Run_MetaG_LLRF_2013 (version 2) | ecosystem: Environmental > Aquatic > Freshwater >...
CGAGAGTTGTGTTAGCTGCTTGTGGAGCTGTAGGAGCTGTTGGTGAGTGGAATTCGAAACTTTTCCTTTTCGACATACTTTTAGATAAGGTGTGGAGATTTCTGAAATTTCTGTAGAGAATTAACAAAAGAGAAGTACTCTGTGATAAGGTTATGGTGGTGGAAATTAGTTTAGCTTACTCTATATAGTATTTTAAAACTAATTACAGTGTAAACTATTTAGTAGAGCTTGATAGAACGTAGGATCTGATTTCTGGAGAAGGGTTGTTTTGTATTTCTTATGATTCTTAGGTGCGTGCTATGCGCTGTTGAAGTATTTGGCGTCCAGTTGTGGTGGAGCTGCTGCTGGTAAGGGTGGTGGTGGTGGTGGCTTATCTAGTAGTCGTTGGGGAAGACGAAAAAGACAAGATGGGGAAGTGGACCCTGAACTCGCCTTAGTTTTGGAAGAAGAGTATGGAGACTACAAGAAAGTTTGTAAAGAAGCTGACCCTGAGGGATCACAATACCTCGAGGAGATTCCTAAACATTATTTTCAGTTTAAGGACAATCTCTTGAGCTTTGTTCTTGACGTTGCGTCTAAGAATGTAATTCATTTCTGTCTCTAATTCATTCCTATTGCTGTAAATTTAATGCTATTCAGTGCCTTAGAACTTTGGTTATTTAAGAATACTAATAAGCAACTAATACCAAATAACGTGCAGGAATTAAAAATATGTTGATTATTTTATTGTTTACAGTCACAGACTTATCGAAGAGCTATTGTCTTTGGAAGTAGAACGGGCTACATAGTTTTCAAGCTTGGAACAATATTTCAAGAAGTTAAGGGAATTGAGCGATCGTTTTCGCAGGTTGTTACGTGTTATAGGTTTCAGAATTTAAACACTATCCTCTATGACTTTCCTGCCGAGGGGACTTTAAAAACCGTAAAGAAGGGAATCAAGTCTCCGTGTGTAGCTGAACGCCCAGTGAAAAAAATTGGGAAGAATAAGGTAACAATTATTAATAAAATGTTACAGTTGCAAGTGTAGTCTATAAGTATGATGTGAAATTTAATCAACGCTAATGATTTTTTAGAGTAAAGAAAACGTAGAATTCATAAACGCAGAAGTTGATACCGAGTCTCCGAGTCACTTTGGAGAGCATCACGTCGTTCTACTGCACAATTGTTTAGAGGACCTTGAAGATCCTCTGGAGTTTCTGGCGCTTCTCAAAGGCTGTGTGGAACCGAATGGTGTCCTTATTATTTCATCTACTTACAACTGGCAGCACCCTTTAAATCAGGTGAGCATTTATTGTTTAAAACATAATGACCCAATGGGTGTGTTATTGAGTTTAATGTAAATCTTAATAATCATATTTTGACAGCCTTCAAACTTCGCAGTCCCAGAAGTAAGCAGCAGTTTCGAACTTTTGAAATATGTTCTGCAGCCTCATTTCAAATTTCATTCATCCAAGAATATTCCAGAAATTATTTGTGATTGTGCCCGTGCCTGTCGCATTCAAAATAACAACGTTACAGCTTGGATAAGACATTCCACCACATCCGATTGTGCTCAAAGTAAAGAATGAAACGCAAAAACTCCAAGCATTTTAAGTCTGCCAGTCAGCAAGAGAAATCAGTAGATAGAATGTTGCAGTATCATAACCTCCAGATTCAGACTTGAATTTATGTGTGCCATTATCTCCCAGTGACTATAATGTGACTTTAATTCATCCACTTAAAGTGGAATTATCTCACACAGGCAAGTGTTAAAAATTAGCAACAGGCTAAGTTACAAAAAATATTATTTAACCATGGAGGGTCCAGCATTGAAACGACCAAAGCTCCAAATTGGTGATGTAAAAGAAGATGACTGGTTCCGATGGTCAACGAATCTAGAAACTCTGCAAACAAATCTTCTGAGCGGATGTCTCTGTTCAGTAGAAACGTTAGAGTTACAAAGGCCAATTCTTCCGGCAGACGGGGAACTACCAATATTCCAATCCACATCCACATCTTCTCCCTTATTAAACTTGGACCTAAGGTTCTTAAAAGACTACACACTTCACTTTATCAGTACGATAAACCTCCTGAGTGAAACAGCACTCAAACAGCAAACTAAAGGATTCATGTGCAAGAAAATAATGGACATGGCTTCAGGGGTAGCAATGGACGAAGGAATTTGGGAGATGCTCATAGAATATTTAGACTCACCAGATAATTTCATAACATTCGCGACTTCAAAATGCCTCGTGAGTCTTTTGATGTGGACCAAGTTACCCAATCTAAATGAAATATTCGATGAACTATTTAAAAGTGCTATGATAACTACCAACAATCCGATCAAGGTCAGCCACATCTTAGAAATAATTCGGGGAGTAGTAGAATACAGAGATGAAATAGAGCACCCATTAGACCTGGAAGATGATGATGACACCGCCACAACCACTGCAGATTGTACTTCTAATCCAGACAATATAATGTCAGTAGACGATGACCAAAGTAGTGACTCCGATAGTTGTAATTTTAGGCTTAGAAATGTCAATCCAACTTCTGCTTCTATCAAAAACTGTGTGAAAGTAGAAGTAGACACAGAAATAGAAAGTGAAGTGAAGACACTTTGTGTAAAAGCGCTTGAAAACTGGTGGGGAAGACTTCTAATCAAGTTTCAAAATATGATGGCCTCTTACAGCGCTGTAGACGAAGCTCCAATTTCAACATTTCTTTCCCTGTGGTTGAGTATAATCTCAGTAAAGAATAACTTAAGTGTTATCGACACGAAGCATTACTACATGCATTTGAACGCATTTGTTCCCCTGTTGAATCCAAATTCACCTCCAATTCTTTGGAAAAAGCTAATTGATGTTTTCAACGAGATTTTGTGTTACGGAAGCACTCTCTCACTTCAAGATTATCCAAACGATGAGCCTTGCGATTTGGCGCATCTTCTTATTCGCTGCGTTAAGAGTCGACAGTTTCTTGATGGAGTTCCTTATTCAAGACATTTCTATGGGTTTGGAGGATCTTCCTACGGATCTGTCGACTGGGAGTGGGAGAGTGGACCTTCTTCTTGTTACTCAAATATTAGCAGCAACATTAAACCTAATAATACTAGCAATGTCCCGGGCAGCAGCAAGTTCTCGGGAAAGCGTGTCAGTTTGACACCTGCCAGACGACTAGTGTCACATCATTCATCATCATCTTCTGCAGCAGCAACATCAACACCCGTTCCATCTTCTTCTAAGTCATTTTTATTATCAAATTCCTTGACACCTACGGCCTCTCATGTTTCAGGAACCTCGTCACTCGCCAAAAGTAGTTTCATTAGAGATTGCACTCCTTCAATTACAAATAACTTGTTTGGATCTCAAGATACCTCATCGTCATCATCGTCATCATTATCTGTACCTGTACCAGGAACATCATCTTCACCAGGCAGCTTCTGTAGTAATAATCCAATGCAAATCACTCAAATATTCCACATTGTCCCAAGAACCGACGCCCCAACGTTAGATGAGTCGTTAAATGATGCATTCGGAGACAAACCACTATTACAAAAAGTAATTCTTTTAGTTCTAAAGAGCGTAGCTGTTACTGTAAAGGAGACTCGATCTGATGATTCTTCTGACAGTGATGGAGGTTCCATGAATGATAATTCAGGTTCAGAATCAGACACAAATGATATGATGATTATTGAGAAACTTATTCGTGAAGTTTTCAAACACATTGACGACTTCGTAAAGTCACTCCAACCGTTTCATCCAGAAACTCCAATGGGTGAATGGATGGTCAAGTTATTTGCAGATCAAGATGACGCTTTAATTGAAGCTATGCTTTGCGTTTTGGATACCTTCACTGGATTTCAAGGAAGAATAGACAATAATCACGAATTCCACAGAACTCTTAATCCAGTCCGAACATTTGTAACTTTCCTACGGACAATATCCAACGACAAAGATATTCTTATGGACTGGTTGATGGGAAATGAAACATGTTTTCTCCTTTATCTCCTGAGATTTCTGAAATTTTCATTTAGGAATTGGTCTATCTTTGTATCGTCTTGTGCCAATGAGTTGGATTCAACTATGAGTGTCCTCATAAGATTACGAATGGGTGTTGGTAGACTTGTGGAAAGATCTTTATTTCCTTACAACATTAATCCTGTACTGAGATTGTTAGAAAGGTGTGAGGAATTGTATGAGACTAAAGGAAATGGAAGCACAAGTAGCACAAGCAGTAGTAACGGCAGCAGTAGCAGTAGTAGAAGTAACGCTATAAATAGTTAAATAGCAATAGCATTATATATTGTGTGAACAATAATATGAGTAATGTCTAATATATTTAATTAATTGTGCATAGTTTAAATTATTAGCCTGTAACAGCCAAATGAAAAACCAAAGCATTTAATAGATGAATTCCTAGTAAATGAAGGAAACCCCTGTAATATTGAATCAGTACTTATAATCAATATCAGTATACAAATCGAGGCTTCATTGTTTTTAATTAAATGAATGATCTGCAAAGCTGAAGTATGAAACTTGCCACAAACTGTTAGAACTCAAATGACGGGTATATGAAAGATTTAAAAATTAACTGTTATCTAATGTAGATTAGATTGTAGATCTTTTGTTAATTAGCATATTTACGATATAGTTTTGTAGAGAGCTGCAATGTTAAAACTATATTATGCAAACTCTGTTGCAATTAAACCTTGTGTTCTGTGAGAAACTTCATATCACTTTTGAATTCTAGATGTATTGTTTATAGTGAGACTCACATATTATAATGAAATAAACTAACAAGGGTTCATTTAAAATTGAAGTGAATAAACGTATGAAATATGGAATTAAAGTTGAATGAGTAAACTTGAACTTGTATTATTATTTTGTTATACTATCCATGCCTAGTTATCATTTAGAAATATGTTGCTGAATATAAGAAGTCTTGTGATTAGTTTGTAGGAGAGAGACAATTATATATATCTTTTGTATTGCAGTTTAGTTTACAAAAAATGGACTATAAAACTTAAATCATGGATAATAAAATTCCCATTTTCCTCCTTGAAAATATTCTTTGCAAAACTATGTCGCTAATTTAGCATCCGTTAATTTGCAGCCATCATTTATTACTGAAGAATTGTACTATACATCAAAGTGTGGAAGGTGACTTATCACTTATGTATGTGTGATTATAAAGATAAGGGTCGGGATCAAAAGTTATGTCATCATTTCATTAGCATTCCACACCTGAATTGAGCTAAGACAAGTTGGCGAATTTGTCTACGTCTCTAGGTCAACATCCTCGAAATTGCATGCAACCTTCCACCTTCCCTCTCTCTCTCTCTCTCGGTTTACTTACACTCTTTGTCTCTCTCTCTCTCTCTCTCTCTCTCTCTCTCTCTCTTGCATTCACGACGACGGAAGGTTTAGGTTTTCAATTAGTCTCCAGATCGATTGATTATCACACAGCCGTAGATATTCTCATAAGGTTTAGATTCCTGCTTATAACTTAACAACGTTTGGAATACACGGAATATTCCATCACTGCATTAGCAATGGAAGTTCTTGAAGAATCGTGGACTCCCGGATTCCCCATGATGATCGTATACTTGGCATTCGCCGTTGGTCTCTTTTTGTGGGACATCGTGCAAGGATTGGAAACCCTGATGCCTCCTCTAACAAGATGCTGGTTGGGAGGAACGGTGATCATCACAGGACTGGTAGCTTCAGGTATGGTCCATCGGACTTCAGTGACATTGATCCACCAACAGGACTTAATGACATCATTACCGCAAGGAGAGGAAATGGACCCTGGTAGCTTTTATGAGGTAAGTGTACTTTTGTTTCTGACATTACACTTCAAAACAACAATTCTTATTGAAAACTTGATCTTGATCTGTATCTTATTGTGCTTACATAAATTGCAGTTCTGGAGACCAATTACTGCGTTTATGTATTACCCTATAGACATTTTCAACTATTTTCCTGTGTTCTATGGCTGCATTTATGGGATGATCTGCTTTTCTTCTGGACTCGAAATTGGTTATTAGTTATTAATAATTAATGTTATTACATTGCATAGCAGTATTTTCCAAGTCTTTGTGTAAAAATCTCTGATGCTTTATTTTGCAGTTGTATTCCAGAATAGGGTTAAAAGTTACGCTGTTTTCCTAATCTACTGTTGGCTGTTTTGCTTCATAATAGCGAACTGTACAACCATCAGATTACGTGTAAGTTTAGTCATAATCATGATCAATTATTTGAATCTTATGAATTCGATTTAGTCGTTATACGATCTATCAAGTTACGATGTACGAATGATCAGACTTGATGCCTATGGATTTCTTTTCAAACAGGAGTGGGTGACACCGATCTTTTGGAGCGTAATGTTTTTCTGGTGCTACGCGAACCCAAATGAAGTATTTCCACTGCTTCAATTTTCTATCGCAGCTCGAAATATCCCCTGGATCATCGTTGCTGCAAAATGGATTTTTGTCTAGTAAGCAATTCAATTGATATGAAACATGACACATTATTAATCATAGTGGATTTAGATTAAGCTTTTTTCAATTTGACTTTCAGTCCAATGGCAGAAATGATTGGTCTCGTTGTCAGCTTCTCATTTTTCCTTGCCAGAAACGCTGTCAATGGAATGGTCTGAGATTATTGCTTCACCACTTTGTTAGTACACGCACCTGTTGATTCGCAAACAACGAAATAAGAGCTAAACAACACACCATGACTTTTCCCTCGAACAACTCAAACTACAAGTACTACAACAGAACTCAAACAATTCCTGTCCGTGTTCCTGAAATTCCTGCTCTTTTCCCTAGATATATTTTTCCTAGTTAGTCTAGTTTTTATAATTAATTGTCTTGAATGAGCAAACTATTCCTCCGTACCAGAATCAGAAGCAGTTTATTATTATCATCGTCAAAATGGAGTTTATCATTCCAAAAATCACCTACTTTCCCGAAGTTATTAAAGAGATATTTCCCAGTCACCCCCACTCCTCATTCTATTCTTCAACGCAAATGTCATCTGAACAACAAAGGTAATTAATTAATTAACATGAGGAGGATTCAATTTAATTAACTAAGGGGAGTATTATTATTAAGAACACAAGCAGCCTCCACTGCCACTTAATCTTATATGATCATCATCATCATCATATGACTCGATCGTTTAATCTCTCTCTCTGCTTTTTATTACACCATTATGTACATTATTAAGTTGTGTGCGTGTATACCTAATGTGTTAATATGTAAATCTTGTTGTATATATGTATAGACTCGGAGTGGTTCATGCTGTCCTTGACATTCTGGAACTGGATTTATTCTCCATCAACCAACAACTGGACTCCTCGTCTCCTCAGCCTTCACTCTGTGAAACTGGAGAAGATTCTTCTTCTTCATCACAACACGCAACTTCAGTCAACGAAGAAGCCGAATGGGATTTGTCAATCAAATCCTCTAATAACGAAGGAGGACCAACGAAGAATTATATTAGGCAGCAGAAGCTTCGTCCATTGCTTCTGGAGAAGTTGTAGCATTCACACAACTACTCTCTTCTGCAAAGACAAGGATCATTTCAATCAAAATAATTTTGTAGGGCACAAATTCCTCAGACAGTTTTCGACAGCAGCAACAGAAGAAAAAGTTCCAGTGGAAGTTCTCAAAAGGAACAAAATGGGAGCTAAAATTATTTCAGGAACGGAGGTTTCCAAGTAAGAGTACCAGAAAAGTTTCCTATAAGTTAAGGTTTCAAAAGGTGATTTTAATTTTTAAAAATAATTTTCATGTGTAGGGAAATCCAAGCACAATTAAAGGAAGAAGTCCAAAAGATGAAAGAACTAGTTCCAGACTTTGCTCCGGGATTAGCGATAGTCCAAGTTGGAGGGCGAGAAGATTCCAACGTTTACATTCGGATGAAGATTAAAGCTGCCACCGACATTGGAATCGTCGCTAATCATGTCAAGCTTCCCAGGACCATTAGCGAGGCTGAAGTGAGTTTGTTAACAATTTTAAAGACCAAAGAAGCTTCTCGTTAATTACCCTATTATTACTTGGTTTGGTTTATGTGACAGCTTCTGGAAGAGATAAACAAGTTAAATGAAGACCCAAAAGTTCACGGGATAATTGTGCAGATGCCTTTGGACACAGATAACCCTATTGACTCTCATAAGATTACTGATGCCGTTGATGCCTCCAAAGATGTTGATGGGTATGGCTTATGTGACTAATCATATGACCAGTCTATCTAATAGTACTATCTGTAAGTCATACTAATATCTGCTGGTTTGTTTAGGCTGTGCACAGTAAATGAAGGACGAGTAGCGATAGGAGACTTGAAATCAGGATTCATGCCTTGCACTCCATACGGATGCATTGAGCTTATCAAAAGATCTGGAGTGCCTATGGCTGGAGCTAAGGCTGTTGTTCTCGGTCGAAGTAAAATTGTTGGCACTCCTGTAGCTGAATTACTCAAGTGGCACGACGCAACCGTCACTGTATGTCATTCCAAGACGAAGAATTTGTCAGATGAAGTTCGACAGGCAGATATCCTCGTTGTAGGAATAGGAAAGGCTGAATTGGTCAAGAAAGACTGGGTTAAACCTGGAGCTGTTGTTGTTGATTGTGGAATTAACGCTATTCCAGGTTTGGAAATACAACCACCGAATTTTTTAAGTTTTCAAAGCCTTCAAACTGTTAAATAATTTTTTTTGTATTCATTTCAGATTCAACAAAGAAATCAGGTCAAAGGTTAGTAGGAGACGTTGCTTACGCTGAAGTAAGTGAAGTTGCTGGATACATAACTCCCGTTCCAGGTGGTGTGGGTCCAATGACAGTCTGTATGTTAATGAAGAACACGGTCATTTCTGCTGGAAAAGCTTTGGCTAAAGCAAAAGGACTTTCCCAATGGAACTTTAAACCTTTGCCTTTGGAGGTCAAGTCTCCTGTGCCTAGGTAAATCAAATTCAAGACTACTCAAGCTATATCCCTTCCTCCTACTCATTCATGTGTTGATGCTCGCTTAATATGGTGGTGGCCAGTTATTTTGGACATCTTCAACAAATCATTTATCTCTTGTCTTTAATCACGTGTAATAAGTCAACTAGTCAAGTATATAGATCTGTTGCTCTCTTGAATAAGAATCTGTGTCTTACAAATGAAATGATCCTTGTCAACCTCATGTTAAAAAGAAGTTTAAATAAAACTCAGCTTTAGCTTCAAACTAACCTTTTTTGTCTTCCTGCTTCTTTATTTATCTTTGGGGACTTAATGTAATTAATGGTCACATTAGTTTCCACTTCCAAGTTCAATCTCCTGTACATCCTCGACTCTCATCTTACCCCTAAATCGTACTTCTAAATTGAGCACTTCTCATCCTCTAAGTAATCGTGTCTTATCACGTGTGTCACCCTTGACCTATGTCCCTGTTTCAGTGACATTCAGATCTCGAGGTCACAGACACCCAAGAATGTCACGATTCTCGCACAAGAAATCGGAGTACTTCCCACGGAGCTCGAACTCTATGGAACAAAGAAGGCAAAACTGTCACTCAAAATCGTTGAAAGGCTTAAGCACGTCAAGGACGGCAAGTATATCGTGGTCGCAGGGTTAGATAATTTCCAACCTTTTCAAAAATCTTAAAACCCGTGTCAAGTAGAGTTATTTGACAAGGAGTGTTTAATGTTCAGGATAACGCCAACTCCGTTGGGCGAAGGGAAGAGTACGACAACCGTCGGGTTGGTCCAAGCCTTGGGAGGTCACTTGGGGAAACAAGTCTTTGCCTGTCTCCGTCAACCATCCCAAGGTCCCACTTTTGGAATCAAAGGCGGAGCAGCTGGAGGAGGATACGCTCAAGTTATTCCTATGGAAGATTTTAATCTTCATTTGACTGGAGATATCCACGCTATCACTGCAGCCAATAATCTCCTTGCAGCTCAAATCGACGCAAGAATGTTTCACGAAGCGACTCAGTCGGATACAGCGCTTTATAATCGGCTTGTTCCCAAGAAAGACGGGATTAGAAAATTTTCTCAAGTTCAGCAGAGAAGATTAACTCGCTTGGGAATTAATAAGGAAGATCCTAATACTTTGACTCCTGAGGAAATCACTGCTTTCGTTCGGTTGGATATTGATCCTCAGACAATTACTTGGAATAGAGGTACCTTTTACTTTTACGTTTAATGTATATTCATTTACTAAGTTTTGTCGAGACCTATCTTAATAATTAAATAATTCCTTTCCAGTTATGGACACAAACGACAGATTCCTCCGTCAAATCACCATCGGTCAAAGTCCAACAGAAAAAGGTCACGAGAGAGTAACCCAGTTTAACATAACAGTAGCGAGTGAGATAATGGCAGTCCTGGCACTAACAACTGATTTGAAGGACATGCAAGATCGTCTGGGAAGAATGGTCGTCGCTTCAGACAAGAAAGGACATCCTGTCACAGCCGACGACTTGGGAATAACCGGAGGACTTGCAGTTCTCATGAAAGATGCTGTTCGACCAACTCTTATGCAAACTTTGGAAGGGACGCCCGTTCTCGTACACGCGGGACCTTTTGCAAATATTGCTCACGGAAATTCTTCAATTATCGCGGATAAAATCGCCTTAAAACTCGTTGGGGAAGATGGATACGTTGTAACTGAAGCTGGATTTGGTGCGGACATTGGAATGGAAAAGTTTATGAATATCAAAACGAGATATTCCGGACTTCGACCATCTGCCGTGGTTCTTGTTGCGTCGATTCGAGCTTTGAAAATGCATGGAGGCGGACCTGCAGTTACTCCAGGAGTTCCTCTTCCAGAAGCTTATACGAAGGAAGGACTGGAATTGGTTCAATTGGGATTTTCTAACTTACAAAAGCAGATTGAAGGGGCTAGAAAGTTCGGAGTTCAAGTTGTGGTGGCCATTAATCGTTTCAAGTAAAAGATTTTAAATATATTAGCAATCAATCAATTAATTAATTGATTCTGGAGACTATTAACTTATTTTGGTTTTGATCTCCAGAACTGATACTGACGCTGAGACAGATTTGGTTCGTAAACTTTGTAAAGAGCACGGAGCTTATGATGCAGTTGTCGCTGAACATTGGGCAAAAGGAGGTCAAGGGGCTGTGAATTTAGCACAAGCGGTAATAAAAGCATGTGAACAGCCGAATTCCTTCAAGTTTTTGTATCCTCTGGAACTTCCACTGGAAGAAAAGATGAGGATAATTGCCCGAGAGATTTATGGAGCTGCAGACATTGAACTGTCAGAATTAGCTCGAAAGCGTATTGAAACTTATGAGCGACAAGGATTTGGAAATCTTCCTATTTGCATGGCCAAGACGCATTTATCTCTGTCTCATGATCCAAACTTAAAAGGAGCTCCGAAAGGATTTGTACTTCCTATTAGGGACGCTTCTGCAAGTATTGGCGCTGGATTTGTCATTCCTCTTGTTGGAACGGTAATATTAATAATATCGCTTGAATTATACAACTTATTATTTACTTTATTTATTTACGTTATCGAGTACTTTCTAAACCCATGAACTTTATTACTTCTAGATGTCAATGATTCCTGGCCTTCCAACTCGTCCTTGTTTTTATGATGTCACACTTGATCCAGAAACGGAAGAAGTAGATGGATTGTTCTAAATATCTATTTACAAGTACTACTTCAAAAACTGTCCACATTCATGTTACATTCAATATTAGGAGCTTACTCAATAAAAATATTTTCCGTGATTGTACTCTACCTTTAGAAACAAGAAATGTTTCAATATTTCCACATAAAGTTTTACACTCCGGTCTTCACTGTTTAAACTTTCCGGGGGTGCGGTGGGCACCTAATTAAAGTAAAGATGATTTTTACTTGTTCATCTCGTGTCGTATGAAAGTTGATCGAAATCATTCACAGAGTCAATCTTGGACTCTGTTCCGGTGACAATGGGATCTTAATCGCGTATCACGCAATGATACGAGAATGAGCTTAATGAATAAAACCACTTGCGTCTTTTTCCTTTAGAAACTTTTTATTAGTTCCCACATAATCATTTTTTACTCGGAGTTTAATTAACGAAACAAGTTTGTATAACGAATGATTATTATTACAAGGAGATATTTTATAATTATTAGTGAAGATGTGGGAAAAGGCAAGAGGGGTTTATTTTTTACGATTTCTCCATTTGAACAAGAAATCTTTAAATATTTCCACAGACAAGTTAACACACAGGTCTTTTCTCTTTTTAAACTTCGAAACACATTCACCCGATAAACTTATAAGCCCAATACACTTAATAACATTTTAAAATTTCTCGTATAAACGAAATTCGGGAATTTAATTAATATTACGCTTCAGCTCTTAGCTACATATTTTTCACTGGGTTTCCTTAAACTTAAAACAACCAAAACCATCTGTAAATAATTAATCTGTATATTGAACATATAGTTGTTTTAAAAATCTGAGCAATTATAAGATCAACTGACAAACAATAATAAGTACAAATAGTCACTCGAATTGTCACAATAGAAAGTATACATGGATAAATTAATATTGAATACGCATGCATAAGACTAACATTCTTGTTTGTAATTGTAATCGACTTCTCATTCACACAATCCCACACACAATCAAAACATTCATATCTAATAGTTAAAGATTATAAACATTAACACTGGTGATGCCTTTAGTAATAACTTTCACACACACTGTGAGCTTTAAAGAATGTCTCACTTTAACCTACACACACACAGGAGATGAGGTTTTCAAGTTCAAACACTTTTTAAATATAATAGAGTTTAATATTATGATGATAATTTCGATAAAACTGACTTGATTGTTGGTGAGTGACAACTCTGACGATTTGACAAGTGTGTGTCTCTTTGGATATTAAGGTCATTGTTTACACATCCACAACCATCTTCTTATGGATGTCCGTATTTCCCACAACCGAACAGAATTCTTGGAAAGATATCTTCCCATCTTCGTCTTTATCTGCGAAGAGAATCGTCTTATCCACGATTTGTTGGAGCTGCGTGTCTTTCAGATTGTTCCCGACCATCATCTTTAGCACCTGCAGAATTACACACAAAAATGAACAATTTATAATGGTTCCATATATTTCTACACGCGGCTTAACTATATCGCAAACGCTGCGAAAATGATACCTGGAACAACTCTCCATTTGAAATATATCCATCATTATCCATATCGTAAATCCTGAAGGCAAATCTAAGTTTGGATTCCTTATCGCCTTTCACACTGAACTGGGACACACCTTGAATAAACTCTGCAAACACAAAACAATTTTGCCTTCATTTCGTGTACCTAAATATTTCACAATTCGAATTGCTTCCCAAACAAACCTTTAAAGTCAACTTCTCCATTCCCATCAGCATCAAAAATATCAATGACTCTCTGCA
>Ga0194135_10001651_pt1 | contig 13392 bp, 15 predicted proteins | sample LitLau_LLRF_2013_FD_134024 | JGI IMG/M metagenome (GOLD analysis project Ga0194135, IMG submission 134024) | Freshwater sediment microbial communities in response to fracking from North America - Little Laurel Run_MetaG_LLRF_2013 (version 2) | ecosystem: Environmental > Aquatic > Freshwater >...
GGAGTTGACGAAGAAGGAAGAAGAGGTGAGGAAGGACGCAGGGGACGCCCCACAGTCCGCCGAGGAGAAGGGAGCCAAGGAGGAGGAGGCGAAGAAGGAGGAGGCCGCGGCGCCACCTCCTCCACCCCCTCCGCGTGTCCACAAGACAGATTTCGAAAAGGACACCGTCTACTTGTTCCAATTCTGCCGGACTCCTGTTCTCCCGTCACTCTCCCCTTATTGTCTCAAGGTGGAAAGCTTCCTACGGCTCAATGGAATCAAATACGAGGTATTGTGACCTGTGACTCATATACGCATATATATGTGTGTGTGATGTGAAAGCGCATTTAGTTAAGTATTTAATTGCGAAGTTTAATAGCTAGAGATATTATAGAGATTTTTATTCACGTGTCTTTGTTTGGCTGTCAACAACATTGCTTAAGAATGAGTCATCATTTGGAGTGTTCTTGGTTGGTGTTAAGTTGGTTGATGTGTGAGAGAGGAGAGTGTGTATAATGTGAATATTAGTAATCATCATATCAACCATGTTGGAGATTATCAAGTTTAGAGAAGGAACAACATGGATGGAGAGACAGAGAGTATTGAGTACAAGCTGAGGTTTATGGAGAGTTGGAGAGAGTATTTTTAGCCGGAGAGCGTATTATTATTATTATTGCTGATAATTGATAAAGAATGGGCAAAGGGCAAGGATAATGTTAAGAAGATATGTAAAATGTAAACGCAACACATTCTCTGGGAGATTATGACAGGCCATTCGACATCCTCATGCAGGGAGAACATTAAGATAGTTTTTTGTGTTTGTGAGAAGTTTGTAGATCGCATTAGTCATGGATAGAAGAGAGATATTGTATAGTGTGTACTTGTAGGAATGGGAATGACATTACTGCAACATATCTCGAGTTTCTTGGACGTTCAACAACTTGTTTACTTGTTCTTCGGGTGTCTTTAATGGGTTGTTCAAGGATGGAATGTGTGTCTGTGTGAGTATATGTATAGTAAAATAGTAGTGGAAAGATTGATACGACAGTTGATCTTGTTTGTAGTTTGATGCATTGATGGTGTATTATGAAAGAGAGTTTGGAGAAGTGGATGAATTATTGGGTGAATTGAAATTCATTTAGGTAATTATGCGGAAAGGAATAGATAGATGTATTGTGTCATTGTTGAGGCTTATTTGATTTAAATGGATTAATTGAATGCGAGTTTTGTTTGGTGTCAGTGGACTCCGAGACCACACCCCAGAGAAATGAGTGAAATGCACATTGATTTTGTGATGCATGATTGAGAGAATAGGGGAAAAGGGTGTAAGTACACATACAGGGATGGATGAGAGAGAGAGAGGTAGTAGTTGGGTAATTTTGTATGGTGGCAGTGGCACTGGAAAATCCAGACATAGACTACCGGTGGCAATGGTGGACCTTATACCAACACGTATAGCATCATGACAAGGGCAAAACCAAGCTACCCAAAGTGCATGTTGAACTAGGTCTTGGCTTTTATACTGTCTGGTTGCTCACACGAACGAGAGGTTTTTAAGCCCAGCGTTATTACCAGGAGCTAGACTACTACCCGTTAGGTTTGTGTTTTGCTTGTTTCCTGCTCTCAATAATACCAACCGACTTTCTAGAGCACTTTGCTTAGGCAGTCTCGTATGTTGTGTGTGCTCTCGGCTCTCATGGAATTAGATTGTGGGAGACTTGTCCTCAAGACGGGAATAAAAAGAAACACCATTTGTATTTTACCCTGAAACAGATATGGATGTCTTTTCATGTAATTCGTCGAGGCTTTGGCTTTTTAAGAACGGCTAGTGGCAGCGAAAAGCGAGTAGGGAGAGGGACATTCACCACCATCATCACATAGAGGCTTGCAACTCTGAAATATTGATTTTTTGGCGTCTCTCGTCTCCAGGAATCTTAAGCTGGGTGTTAGGTGGTGTCATGTAGGAAACTAAGTAAGCATATTGCACAGATAGGGAGTAGCACTTTGTGTATGATATTCACTCAGAGGTTGCTAGCCAGAAAGCCGGGTAGACACGACATAAGTAAATAGGAGGAGTATCTTTTGTAAGTAGTTGTTGTAAGGAAATAAAGCTGTTCCGGCTCAGGCTCGTTGCTGGACGTTCTCCATATGCGATTATTTGCTTTAATTTATGATTCATTCTATTCTTGTTTTCATGAGATAAGGAAACGCATTGAGTCAAGTAGACTAAGGAGATTAGATTTGGTTTGAATGCGTAATGTGGAAAAGAAACACACATGAATCACTTAAGGTCTTCAGAAAAGATACAAATGTTGATGAATATTCTCAAAGTTCTGTCGTTTACCAGATGTGGTATATTAACCAAATCTTGACATGTGAAGGGTCTAACTTGGCCACATTTTAGGAGATTAGGCAGTTATGGATGTGTTTCATGGAAAGCTTTCTTATATTTAAGCGAAGCAAAGAAGTCAGAAAAGGGGGAGTTTTTGCTCGAGTCATCCATTAAGTTGAGATTGAGCTTGAAATGTATTTGACAGTAACAAGGCGTTAAAATGCCGTTTTAAAAGATAACTTCTGATAAAAAATAATATGGCTTTTCAAATGATAACGGAAATTTTTATTTTAGAACGTGGATCACAAAATGAAATGGCGATCTGCAAAAGGACAGCTACCGTTTGTTGAGCTAAACGGGGAAGAGATATGTGACTCCCAAGTGATTATCAACAAGCTGAGCCAACATTTTGGAGTTGAACTGGATGCGAATCTTTCAAAAGAAGAGAAGAATGCATCTCATGCTCTCATGTCAATGATTGAAAATCACTTGTGTTGGGTATACGTGTACTGGCGATCAAAAAATCCGGATGCTATGATCAAGGTAATCAAACAAATTCATTGAATACTCATTTAAAACGTAGGCCATTAAATTAATGGTACTAACTTTTATTGTATCTGATGCTGACAGGGTTGTAAATTAAGCCTTCAAAATGCGCTCGGCTCGCGGATCCCCAATTTCCTTTTAACTATGATTTTTAAACTGACTTATTCAAGAAAAGGAGCGAAGAAAGTGAAGGCTCATGGTATGGGTTTACACTCTGCCGAAGAAGTTCTTGAATTTGGAAAGCAAGATCTGCAAGTTCTAGAAGACTCGATTGGAAACAAGGACTACTTCTTCGGGGATAAACCCAGCACTGTAAGCTCAACGATTTTTTTAGTACGTCAAACAAATTGCTAATTGTCATTGGCATATATTTTACAGCTGGACCTGGTAGCATTCGCTCATCTCAGTCAGATAGCCTACATAGATCCAAGTGTGGAGTATGAAATGCAAACGTGGATGACACAGAATTGTCCGAATCTGATGGGATTTTTAGCCCGAATGAAGGAACGATGCTTCCCTGACTGGGATGATATTTGTAGCTCTCTTAAGCTGAATACTCATCTGCCAGAAGAGAAAGAAGCTGAGAAGCCTGAGAAGGAACCAGTGAAAGAAAAGGAAGCCGAGAAGGAGCCTAAGGAGAAGGGAGATGAGATCAAGCCGGAGGAAGAGAAGAAAGAAGAAGTCAAAGAAGAGGAAACTAAGTAAAACAAGTCCGTCTATCCTAGCATCTCTTTCTGGTGATTATTATGATTGTCACCCGCAAAGTTTCGATCATGATAATCATCCCCAGTTTGCCACTTCATAAAATATTGTCTGTGTCGTCCGCCGCTGCTGCGTCATGTGTGCACTCCAATGTGTGCGTGTAGCTCTCAAACTCGTCATGAAAGTGTAAAAATGTTCTAAAAATCCGCCTGTTGAATGCACAGACTATAACCAGCTGTATTATTCTGATATTGTTTGCTCATGTAATTTCAACAGACTTCTACGTACAGAAATATTATAAGCTGCTATTTTGATCTAAACTACTAGTTTTAAGTTCGCCGTAAATGCATAGACAGAAGAGATTTTCCTGTTTAGCAGTCACAGATTGTATTTTAGTTACACAACTACTACTATGGTGTATGTAGCCTAAAGAGCTATTTTGTTACATTTTGCTACTTATATTTTACAGCAGCATGGCATATTTTATAACTCGATCTTTTTTATTGAATCTTATTAATCGTTCAATCTGACTCGTTTTTGCATCCAGTTGGATGGACCAAGAACGTTGATAGTTTTATTCTTCTGTTATGATAATTTTATAATTAGACCGTACAACCTATGGCTTAGCATTTCTACCTGTCTACATAGCTTGAGCTGCTAGGCTTTTGTAATTTTATACGATTTCATTACCAGGAATCAATTAGAATCAATCTATTTTATAGCCGGGGTATCAAAGAGAAGTTGGAGGTTCTAATCTTACTCTTGTAAATCTTAGTTTCATGATGAGGGGTATGTATGTGATTACGCATGCAATGTTAAAATGATCTTCTTGTTTTGTGTTTCGATTGTTGTTACTGTTTTCAATCTTTCCCTATGAAAATAAGTTAAGAAGCCGTGAAATCTGCAGTGCAATTAAAAACCATCGATTCCCAGCTTCTGATGTGGATACTATTCATTATTATATGTATGCTTCCCATTGCGTGTTCCCTTCGTTATGATCATCATTACAATTAATGTAAGAAGGTCTCATTGAAGCTAATTAAGCAAGATGATGAATAAAAGCTTGTATAAATACACACGATGTGATTGATAAATCCGAGAGTTTTATTCAATTCTTTACCAGCAGCAATACACACACTATAACATATAGCATGTCATGTCAATCAATCGTACATTTAACCAAAACAGCACAGTAACATTTATCCAACTGGTACGTTTATATTACAGACTTCTGATCAACTAATACTCTTAAATCACAACTGTAGGCCTACTACCGTAACAGCTACGTCTCTAATAATTCAGTTATTATTATTACACATGTAAATGCGAAGAATATAATGACATGATTCTAGTCGCCTCTACAAAACTAAAATTAGTCTCGTCCTTACGAATATGAATGCCAATTTAGATGCTCTAAATCAAGTATGACGGTCAACATCAGCTTTTAACACTGGTGACTACTTCTCAGAACTACTAAAAGAAATCTACGGGCTACAGCGAAAGTCAAGACTGTTTGAGATATTAGTTATCTGGTTTAGAAAGGAAATCAAGAATTTATTTAGTAGCTTGCTTTTGCATAGCGGAACTTCATTTAGGAAAGTAAATTCTCATCAATTTTTTTACTCTGGTGCTGCAAAACGGAGAAACGTAGATTATTATTCTTTCTTACTCGATGATTCATTTTTTTGTTTTCATTTCGTTTTTTAAAATTCTTCTTTGCGAACACAAACACATTCAAAAGTTGAGAAACCAAAGTTGGTGATGCACCAACTGGACACAATACTATACAGAACATATACACACTAGAATTCCTTGAGTCTACATGTACAGCAATTAATCCATTTGGCAATTATTATTTCTTGTGCAGAAAATAAGATGGTATTTAAATACGCGTGACTTGTAATCAACTTGTTAGATACACATCCAAAGATTCTTCTGCTCGCTCATTAAAACACGTTCTCTTCAAATTCGGCTAGAAGTTCTGCTGGCATATTCATATCTATTTGTCCAGCCATCTGTTCAATCCGAATTAAAAATCATTTTACTCAATGAATTATTTGTCAGCATTATAATTTTAGTATCAAACGCGTACCGCTTCACGCCGTCGACGCTCCTGTTCCCGTAGCCGCTGTCTTTCACGCTCTTTCTCAACATCTGCTGGACTATTACTTCCAGAACTTGTTCCCAAAGATTCAGCTCTGCAAAGTTAATTTTATTAGTGTTGGTCTTAAGACATGGACATATTGCAATGACACAGATAATGGTACGAAAATTGTACTTGATAGCAGTCGCAGTCGGAGGAAGAACGGATACAGTTGCTTTTGCAGCTGTTCGAACTCTTTCTAATGCATCTTCCTCTTCTCGGCGCGCACGCCTTTCGCTTTCCTGCCGCTGCCTTTCCATCTCTGCTTGTTCAGTTTGTCGTCTTCTTATTTCCTGTTGCTTCTGTCGCATTTCCTTCTCTTTTGCTTGCTTTTTGAATTGCTGAAAAGAATCCATTGCGACCGCCTTGGGGCGATTACCCCCCTGGTTGTTTAGAGGGTTGTTCCCACCAGAAGACTGAGCCAGTGAAGACCACGATGATGCATTCTTGATTGCCTGCTGCTGAGCAGATGAGTTTCCTCCGCGATTCTACAATACGTAGACTCAGTTTAAGTGTGGAGCTCAAGATATGAGGCTAAGGGTACCATGAAGTACTTTTGGTAGTTCAGAGTGACATACCGATTTAGAATTGTCCATTATAGAATCAAAATCAGCATCATTTGCGCCAGGATCTTGTTTCATGCTGATATTATTAAATGCTACAAGATAAAGGAAATGTGTAAACCTCCAGATTAAGTACGTCATTTAAAAAGAAATATTTAAAAAAAAATATCCAACCGTTCATATTTTTCATTTTGTTGATGCCATCTAAATCTAAATTGGAGTCTTGGCTCAAACTGGACCCACTGCTCTGTGACAAGTTTATATTGTTGGAACTGTTGAACTGGACCATGTTGGGAGGGTGAGTGGGCAGGGAAGGAGCTGCGTTGTTGGATGCAGTTGGATGACTGTAAGGATCGGCCTTGGGAACGACCACATGCTGCCCGGGATTGATTTCAGGTGCGTTATATGGAACTCCGTTGCGAGCTTCAGGTCGAGTAAGTCCGTGATCAAAGTGTGGTGCTACAACAACACTACTCTGTACATCGAACGAAGAGGGGCTGATGGTGGCTTGGGGGAGTGAATAATTACCAGGGATATTAGCACGATTCCCTTGTTGGTTGTTAGGTTGAGCGGGGGGTGCGACTCCACCGATGATTCCATTATTGAGTGGAGCCGTTCCGACGGGAAGAGCAGAAGAAGAACTCATGGCTTGCTGGATTTGTGGAGGTTGATTAGATGGAGGTAACACCTACAAGTGTCAATGCATCGTGTGCATTATTCTAATTCTTCTATGAAAACAACTCCAACGGCTGACTAACACGACTTACCTTCACTGGGGATTTCCTGGAACCTTTTTTAGATGCGTCGCCTACGAAAACAATTCACTGATAAGTCGGGACACAATAAATTACGGGAATAAGATAAGAGGGTACAAAGATCCCTACAGCTATCAGCTATGCACGACACGCATTAGGATCGATCGTTCATATAGTGGTCAGCCTTAAGTAGTGCAGAATGTGATGTTGTATAGTCTTGGGCATTCGAATCATTTGCACAGTAATAATAATAATAATAATAAATAAATTCGTGGCTTTATCGAGAAGATGGACAAATATTTTGTAACGAATTAAGTATTCTTATTCAATTCTTGTTTATCACTAACTTAACAATATACAGTGTGTGATGAGAGCATGTATATGTATATAAACTAATAAGTAACGCTTCAATAAAATTTGAGACAGACTAAGTTCATTAAAAAGAAGCTTGCATACATTCTTAATAACTAGTTATGTAGTGTGTGAATTACATCACCACGATGAGAAATTACGTTAAACGAACACATTAAGGGTCGACTTCAGCACGTCAACTTGTCAAATTATAACAATACTGAGAAGTTTATTTAAGTCGAAAAGAGGGGGCTAACTGAGTAATCAAAAATAACTTACTATCAACGATGCATCTTAATGCAAACCGGGAATGTTAACAATTGGGCTTTCAATTTAGTTTATTACAGGTGTGAACTTCTGAAGTAAGAAAGATCCAGCCACGAGTGCAATGTGTGTCTTCGTCGAAGAGATCCCCTCAACGGGCCGTTCAAATCACTTTATTGTGAACAAACATCAACTAGTAATTTCAGACCTGCTTTGTGACTGAATTAACTTACAAAAACCCACACCCGTCAGCACCACCTTTTCCTAACACGCCTATCCCTACTTTTCATCAATTAAAACAAACAATTCTAACACTACGAAGAACGGATATTGACAGGAAACCCGTAATCATCCAGGAAAATATACTTAATATCTAGTTTAAATGATATAATAACAAACTGTAGGTTGTTTGTTTCAGCAAGCAGAATATGCCACCAAGAAGTCACAACTGTCCAAGCCATTATTTTATCCAGTCACACTCAAATGCGAACATTAAGACTGGGGCAAAAATTATATCCTCTCATTCGATTCGAGAAGAACACCACATTCTGCACTCTAGGCTAAAATCGATCTACTCCTACACTAATTTATATATATTAAAGTTAAATTCATTTCGTGCCTTTAATAGTTTAATCGTTCCCTATGAAAAGATGCAGTTTGTGAGTAGTAGAAAAGTATATGCGAAGAAAAATGGATTTAACCTGCTTCCGAATCTGAAGAATCTGAGGATGACGAGGAAGAAGAAGAGCTTGAAGAATCGGAATCGGATGAAGATGACGAAGATGCTGATAAGCGTTCACCTCCTTCATTCTTCATCGCAGCTTCTACAAAGATTACAGCAAATTATGCAATTAAACAATGTTTAATTTTTATCTAGCTATAAAGCTACAGCGAAACTGCAACAAAAAAGCACAAATTTCTTATGATAAGGAAATAGAACGTACCTTTCTTCGCTTTCTTGGCTCCTAATGATCCCAACACTCCAGTCATATCTTGTAACCTCTTTTCTAACTCTTCTTTCTTAATAAGTTGCTCTTCCTTCCTACCCTGGGCATTTTTCTTTACTGCAAGTGTAAAAAGTTAAAATGAGAAACCCGAGTGAGGTCGGTCTTAATTTCAGCACATTCGATTTAATATTTGAGTCACTTACAATATGGCTTACGGGGCTTCTTTGTGAGACACGACGCGACGTATGACTCTAATTCTCGAAGAGTTGAAGGCTTCAGGGTTTCGAAATCTATTTCTATCTCATCAGGGTTGGAGTCCCGTAAAGATGGTTCGCGCGATTGGATAATATGCACAACCTTACCCAACTTATCGCCGGGTAATTTATTAATATCCAATGAAAGTTGCCTTTTTTCGTCGTATGACATTGGCCTAGCGCTTTCTTCGTCTTCTGTATCAAACCCTAATAGAGTTCACAATTGTAACACTTGATATCAACAAACAGTAATAGAAGATTACTAAACCGGTACTTACCACCAATGGGCGCATTTTGTCTTGGCGCAATAGCATTGTTTTTCTTCTTATTTGATCGAGAACCAGTCTTTTGTTTTTTGGTAGGACCTCCAAGGGCAGGATCAATCGCCCCTGGAGCTTTACCTGCTTTCTTAGCCCCTTTTGTTGGCTTCCCACCTGGCATGAGGGAATTAGTTGATGAAGCACCTTGCAAGGACCCTGGTGCTGAGGGTGCCAAATCTCCTTTATCTTTCTTCTTTTTCTCCTTAGGCTTTTTCTTTCCTTTGGATCCCGTCGTTTCCAGTAAGGCTTTCATTTGCTGTTGCATTTGCTGGAGCTATAAAGTATAACATTTTGATTAGACCTCAGACGAATTCTAGTCCAAAGTTCGGCTTAAATTTTAATGTCTTTAACCAATAAAAATGGTAAGAAAAACTAAACTAACGTCACATTGAGGCACTGAATTACCTGCTCTTGTAGTTGTTTCAACTTTCTTTCTCTCTCTTCTTCCGATTCATCGGAGTTATGAGCTGATTCACCATCAGAAGATTCAGTATCTGACCCATCTGAACTATGGCCAAGTTTTGACTCTGGAGGATCGTCTGGTATTTTAGCAAACTTCATCTCGAATACATCTTGAAGTTTTCTTGCCATCGTCACAACATCATGATCTGGAGGATTGTATTTATAACAGTTGGTGAATATCATCCTCACGTCAGCAGCGAATTCACCACAAGATTTGTAGTCCCTTCTATCCATTTTTTCCTACAAATATTCAGGATGAATATACAGACCAGTGATTTAGTCTAGGCAAACCTGGGTCTCGGTTTGTGAAAATTATTGCTTCAACAATCAACATACTTTGACGCTTCCAAGATCCATAGGCTTTTTAATAATATCATGATAATCATGAAGTCCTAATAGCTCCGCATCCACGGGTTTGTAAAATGGCCACGCGTAACCCTGTCGCATGACATATGAAATCATAATTTGCATAGAGTATAACGAATTTTCAGTTTTAAAGATTTCAAAGCAGGAAAACACGTACCGAGTGTTTTTTAGAGAACAACTCCTTCAGGATTTCGTTGCAGGCTTTTAGGGATTCACGTAGTTTCTCTTTGGGTTTCGTAGTGGTTGGAACTGGAACACTCACATCAAGGAGGTCTTTGTTAACTTTTTTAATTTGTCTGCCAGATTCTCTCCTCGTTGATATTTTCCCAGCTTCAGACGAGGTGTGAGCATAGGACTGGTCGACGTAGGACACTCCCGAAGGAGTAGTAGTATCAGCTTTTCTTTTGACACCTTTCTTAACCTGTGCAACAATATACGTGCTCAACTTCACAAAGTTTGCACCTCCATCTCAATAAAATACACCGGATTTCCAAATCACCTTGGCCGGTTGAGGTGGAGGAAGGACTGCAGGCGACGCTAATGTAGATGAGTTACCAGCTGCAGAATACATGGGACTTGGTTGCATTCCACCCATTTGACTTTGAGTTACATAGTTCGCCATGGACGGTGCCATCTAAATTGAAATCAAACGATTATCAAACGTACTAAAGGTAGGACAAAAGTGGTATTAAAGAGCTGCCTAGTAAAAAGCCTAAGAGTTTAAAAAGATGAACTCGTGCATTCATCAACACAAACCTTCCGTACCTGCTGAGGGATTGGTTGGTGTGGTGTTCCCATATGAGAGTTACTGGACATGACAGAAGTGGCTGCAGATACTACAGGAGAAGTGGACTGGGTAATCCCCATACCCATGGACATTGAAGGTACTCCAGAGGAGCCTATGCCTGGCGAGGGAGTTGGAGTTGTCATCATAGGCACACCCGGTGATTGCGTTGAAGTGACCGTCGCTATTCGGGTTTTCGGGGCCCCTCCGGGCCTTATGTTTGTAGGCCCTTTTCGTTTACCAGCAGCTGAAGTTAAATGAACGAAATTCATGAAGTGAGGAATCTTCAGAAAGTACAATTAAAACACTTACGTTTGCCTCTTGCAGGCACTTCTATTTCCACTTCATCTTTAGGCATATCGGCTACCTTCGTCAGGAAGATCTTTTCTAACGTTTGAGCCATTACGACGATGTCTTCCCCAGGCTTATTATATACATAACAGTTGGTAAACATGGTTTTAAAATCGTTAAGACATTCTTTGCTCTCTCTATAATAATTATTTTCTAATCTCTTTTTAATGGTACCCAGGTCCATGGGCTTTTTAATTATTTTATGATAATCCTGCAATAAAAACCCAAGTCAATAACACTGATAAACGAATACTTATTTATATTTTATTAAACTAAGGACTTTACTTACGGGGATTTTTAGCGCCACTGCATCCACAGGAGACTGGAAGGGCCACGAAAAGTGGTGCCTCCATATAGCTTTAACTACCACTTGATTTAAGTATCTAAGTTGATTGGTCAAACGGCCAGGTCGACTCGGTGTGGGAATGAATGGGGGTTGCACGACTCCGTTTACGGGCTCTACCCTTGGCTCATCATCTTCTAAAGATGAACCATCACCAGCAGGTGTCGATGAGCCTAAGTCAATTTAGACTTTCAACAACAACTATAGACTCGTAAATTATACTCGTCAACAAACCTGTCGGGGTCTTTCCTAACGGCGTATTGCTGTTGTCTGGGGATGTGACCTCTGGCCTCATCGAGCCATTAGTATTTTGTGACATGTTGCTGGACACGTGCTGCAACTGCGGTGCTCCAGAATTCATGTTTCTCAAAGTTTTCTAGCCCGATTCTCACGCTGAAGATTTTACGGAACCAGCCGACAATCCCACGTTAGGCTGTTCAAAAAACACAATACAATATTGATAAACACCGAACAGAAACAGCAAAATGCTCTAAAATCGTTTAAAATAGCACTGATGGAAACATTTAACGTATTCCTTCTTAAAAATCAGGTCGGTGAATACGAATACGTAACAAGAGTGCGGTTCGGAGTAGAAAACAGAGATCTACTGGCTGAAAATTCAAAGTAGGCAAATCACTGAAAAGTGAAAATCCGGCCACCACCACCACCACTACTACACCCAGCGGGTAATTTCTCCAATAGATGGTCTAACTGATACCCGGACGACCAAACAGAACTCAATTCAACATAATTATAATTCTCCGTTCTCCTCTCATCTTCCTCAATCACCGCGACCTTGACTTACAATTTACCGGAACACAAAGTATTACAACTCCTCAAAATGCTCCAATGACCTTATCACCATTACCAAGCTAGTCCTGCCATACTCGAAGTTATCAAAACTTCAACTTACACATGAAATGAGAACGTAGACTGTGAAGTTGGCCGCCAACCGCAACCGCCGTTTACAGGAACGAACAACAGTGACTCATTCTCCTCGGTAGAAAACGACGACGACGATGACGATGACCTCGCCACAAAATCTTCCTCTTTGACGGCAGCAGCAACAACGGCGAAACCACCACCACCACCTTTACTTAACTTTTACTAATGCTTATCGTCTTCAGAAGAATATTAGAATATTATTATTCCAAAAACGATAGTATTATTATTATTATTGCACGCACTCCACAATCTCCACACTAAACAACACCACCACTATATTATTACTTTAGCTGTACAAATTTATAATTTCTGTATACTAACGTCTCCTCCTTGCACAGGCTTCTTATGAGCGGACCACCAACCACAACCTGCGACTTCCTCTCCTTCACTGCGACACATGCGAACTATTTTAAAATAAATAAAGTATCAAAATTTTACTACAAAGTAAATAAAGTTTTTTATTTTATGGTAATGAAGCGAGTTGTTGTAAAAGGGAGCGAGAAATAGAGGAGAGAAGAGCTGCTGCTCCTCCAACAACACCAGAGAGAGTCTGTTGTATTTGTGTGGCAGTGGCGGTCCCGCCTTCCCCACTCTACCGCCTCCTCCCCGCGCGCCAAAACTGAAACTCCCCGGGAAGAACCGCCCCTGCCCTTCTTCTCAACCCTACACGCGAACGCTCTTCTTCGCTCGCTCGCTCACTCCTTCTTCCTTCTCTACTCCTTTACCAAAAATTATCATCAGCTCTCGCATCGTACAAACCTACTCGATATTTCTCAGAAATCCGTCGCTCTCCGAGGCATTCCTTCCGATTTGGTGCGCCCAACTGCGCTGAGTCCCTGCAGGACCTTACGGAGGGTACTCGTCGTAGAATACTGTAGACTAAAAAAGGGTAATATACAAGAGTGGAAGCGGTGTGGAAGGGATGCATCAATTCATCGCAGCAGCAGCAGCTTCTAGAATGGGGATTAGTATTGTAGTAGTATTA
>Ga0194135_10001652_pt1 | contig 13383 bp, 11 predicted proteins | sample LitLau_LLRF_2013_FD_134024 | JGI IMG/M metagenome (GOLD analysis project Ga0194135, IMG submission 134024) | Freshwater sediment microbial communities in response to fracking from North America - Little Laurel Run_MetaG_LLRF_2013 (version 2) | ecosystem: Environmental > Aquatic > Freshwater >...
CGCAGATTAGCCGCCATCATGCTTACGTACCGACAAACCTCATGGGCGATAGCCCTGTGTGGGGAAGACGTTCGGTATTTTCGTTGAGACATAGACCCTTGCTGGTCAGCGAGGTTTTTTTAGCGGATTTTTGTCGGGCGGCCAATTGCCTTATCGAGCCATAACTGCCACCTAAGTAACAGTAGCATCATTAACAACCTCGTCCGATTGATCTGTGCGGCCTATTTATGAACGACAATAACCACAACGAAGACACTCAAACCTCCAATACGCAGGCTAAAGCAGTAGCCAGCGCCGGATCATCATCTCCCGCTAAAGCAGCTCGCAAAGCTACCCCAAAAGCGCCAGCACAAACTAAAGTCCAGCCAATCCCCACAGAGGAAATACCCAAGGCGGATGCACCTAAAGTTCAGAAGGCCAGCGTAGCGCAAGCCAAAACGACGACTCCAGCCAAATCTGCAGCAAAACCCGCCGCTAAAGCCAAAACGCCTGCCAATAAAACCAAAATATCTACGTCTGCTGAAGCTAAGGCAACTAAAACCGCCCCTGCAGCTACAAAACCCGTTGCAGCAAACACGGCTAAAGCAGCCGTCAAACCCGCCAAATCAACCACTGCAAAACCTACAGCAGCAACGCCAACTAAACAGGCAACCAACGTACAACCTAGCCCAGCTCCAGCTCCAGCTCCAGCTCCTAAAAAGTCTGCCGCAAAAATCCGTCGACGCAAACCTCTTCCACCTGCCATTAGCAGCCTGCGCCTAAAATGGTCGCACTATGTAAAACTTATGCGTTTAGATAAACCCATCGGCATATTACTGCTGCTCTGGCCCACGCTGTGGGCGCTGTGGCTAGCCGCCAAAGGCATGCCACGCGGGGATTTGCTGGTGATTTTCGTGCTGGGAGTGGTGGTCATGCGCTCCGCTGGCTGCGTAATTAACGACTTCGCCGACCGCAAAATAGACGGCCAAGTCAAGCGTACTCAAGAACGACCGCTGGCTACAGGCGCGGTAAGCAGCCGCGAGGCGATTGGATTGTTTATCTGCCTATGTATATTGGCCTTTGGGCTGGTGCTGATGACCGACTGGCTCACCATAAAACTTTCTATCGGCGGCTTACTGCTCGCCTTTTCCTACCCTTTTATGAAACGCCACACACATTTGCCACAAGTGGTACTGGGCGCAGCTTTCGCGTGGGGAATCCCCATGGCCTATGCCGCCCAAAAAGGCAGTTTAGATAAAGACATGTGGCTTATTTACCTTGCGGTGGTGCTCTGGACGGTGGTTTACGACACCTTTTACGCCATGGTTGACCGCGATGACGATATGAAAATTGGCGTGAAATCCACCGCCATTCTGTTCGGCGACCAAGATCGTTTTATCACCGGCACCCTACAAGCCATGACGCTCTACACCTTGATGTTAGTCGGCCAACACGCACAGCTCGGCAAAGTCTACTACCTGAGCCTTGTAGTGGTAGCAGCCTTATTCGCCTACCAACAATGGCTCATCCGCTTCCGCGAACGCAACGCCTGCTTTAAGGCATTTTTGAATAACAATTGGGTGGGCGCGGCAGTTTTTGCGGGAATCGCTGGGGATTTATTGACCCGATGAGGTTGATCTAGAAATTAACTAGTCAAATTGTTAATTCGGGAATGGTATTTCAGAGTTGCAAATTGTGCGGCATTGATACTGCAATTCGAAAAAAACACAATAAGTAAATGTTTAGTGACGTATTCGTCGGCAATTTGTGTGGAAATTATGCGACACAGAAATGATATATGGAACAGATAAACGCGCTGTTACCTAATTGTTTGCCTCAATTGCTTTATGATGCGGGTGTTGATTTATCTTGAAAACCTGGCTGCAGGGACATAACTCTAGTTGATTCAATGAAGGGAACCGTTTGTTCGGCAGTAATACTGCGTCCTCAATTGTGAATTCCTTTCCTAAAACAAACTCCTTGTCGAATCTGCTTTCTTTCAGTTTGCTCATGACATAGGTCTTGGCAGCGAGTTTAATATTAATTCTGATGCAAAGCTTTTATTTGCCGCCCCACAGGGGCGGTTTTTTATATTAGTGAAGGTTTCTAATGAATACAAAAAATTATTTTTTGCTGATTGCCTTTCTTCTTGTTAGCAACCTTTTGGCTGAAGATTCCTATGGCTCCCATTCGGAAACCAATTTAAATATATCTACAAATAGTGAAGGTAAAAAATATAAATTTTATACCGCACCTAATGGCCTAAAAATATTGCTGATTTCTGATAAAAATGCCAAATCGGCTGCCGTTGTGATAACTGTTTATGCAGGATCTGTAAATGAGCCGGACCAACAATTGGGCCTTGCTCACTATGTAGAGCATATTGTTGCCACTGATTATGGATCTTATTTAGGAAAAGAGAGTTTTAGAAAGTTTATTAGAAATCAATCCGGTTATTTTAATGCTGAAACTCTTAAAAATAAAACTAGGTATTTTTATAGGGTATCAAATGAAAGCCTATCAGAAAGCTTATATAAGCTTTCTGATATGATTTTTAAACCCTCTTTTGACTCACAAAAATCAAAAGAGGAGGTTCTTCTTGTTAACGATGAATGGGCAAAGGATAGAGGTAGCGATATCTATATTGAAAATCAAATTGATTCTTTAACAAAATCTCCTTCTTCACCTGATGCACGATTTATCATTGGAAATAGTGAAACACTAAAAGATAAAAAAGGGTCTTTGATAACAGAAGAAGCTAAAAAATTCTATGCTGCATATTACCAACCAAAAAACATGCAAATAATTATTGTAAGCGAAAAGTCCATTGAACAATTAACATATGAAGTAAACGAAAATTTCTCGGAGCCCCAAGGTACAGCACAAGAAACAAATAAATCCAATAAAAAAATAGAAGCCGATTCTTTATATCCTAAAAAAATATTTGTCGCGGAAAAAATTGAAGATAATAAATTGTATATTGATCTTCCAATCCAAAAAAATAGCCACATTAACACTCTAAATTTGCAGCTTTTTAATTCGCTTTTTAATTCGCGTGAAAAATATTCGTTATATGATTGGCTCAAGACAAAAAACTATATTAACGACTTTAGTGCTTCACATGAGATCACCTATCAAAGTGAATTTGATCGAATTGCATTTTTACTAACAGATTCCGGGATGCAAAATCGTAATGAGATAATAGCCGCAACATTCAACTACATAAGAATTTTAGAAAAATCTGAAAAATTAAATAACTATTACCAAAAACTAAAAATTAAGTTACTTAATGATCCGTCCCCGCTGAATAATCCAGATTCGCTAAGTCTTGCACTATATCTAGCGGTAGAAGTGGAATACCTATCTATTGAGAATATCATAAACGCAACAAGAAACCTCCCACCATTTAACAAAGCAGAAATAAACAGCTTGACAAGCTTATGGAGGCCACAAAACAGCAGAGTATGGTTTGTGAGCAAAAATGAAGTGGGCACGCAGGATGTCCCTTTTTTTGATGCAAAATATAGCACAGCGGATATCACTACTGCTGATCTGATAAGCTGGAAATTACAAGCAGGAAAAGCATATTTCAAATTTCCTATATATGTGGAGCCGCTTAAAACGCCAAGCAATCCATTAGCTATCGAAAGTCTCATGATGCCCTATTTATATTCAAATAAATCCGGAGTTGAAACTTTTGTAGCAAAGCCAAACAAAGCCAATATTGATGATATAGAGTTATTGATTGAGCTAAATAACGGCATTGATGATAATAGCAATATAAAGAACAGATTTTTAGCCAACATGCTAGCAATCATTTACCAAAATAAGTTAACTAATTTAATATATAAAATTAAAATGCAAGACGTAAATATTCTTGTTTCGATAGACAAATTTAACATCATCAATTTAAAAATATTTGGGGGAAAAAATGAAGTTATAAAAAACTTATCAAAAATAGTTGATACTCTTAACTTTTCAAAGATTTCTAATTATGATTATGAAGATGCAGCGATAATTTTTGAAAGATCCCAAGAATATAATAACAGCCTGTCATTAAAGTTAGAATCAACTTTCGGTAGATATTTATTTAGTAGCGTATTTGGGCTGGAAAACCATGAAAAAATTATCAATTCATTAAGTGAACTAGAAATTAATAAATACGTTAAAACCCTTAAGAGTCATTTGTTTTTAAGAACATTTTTTGTTGGTAATTTGAACAGCTTAGAAATAGAAAAGGCAAGACGGGAGCTGTCCTTTTTATCAAAAAACTATAAGCTACTAGATCATCCTTTATACTCCGAGCTATCGCCCCCTGGTGCATATGAATCAATCAATATACCCCGTGAAGACAAATATAAAGGGAACGCCTTTTTGTGTGCATTTTTCCATTCAAAGACAGACATTATAAATGAAGCATCAATTGCAATTATCAACAATATAATAAATGAACGGATTTTTGATGAACTAAGAACAAGAGATAGATTGTCCTATAAATTTTATAGCCAGCCATTAATTTTTACTTCGTTTTATGGGTATAAATTTTATATTGAAAGTTCAAGCAATAGCTTTGAAAAAATAAATAGATCTCTAGAATTATTTATTGTTGAAATCGGAAAGGCTATTGAAAACTTTAACGACTCTGACCTCAAAAATGAAAAAATTAAATTATTAACAAGTAACCCATTAATCGACCTGGTTGGATATGAAATAGATTTTTATAATAGAAATTATTTATTTGATTCAGAAAATACATATCGTAAAAATTTAAACGATCTGAATGTTAATGATATAAAGAAAGCATATAAAGAGATGTTCTTGGAAAATAGAAACTCCGTTCATATAGAATACAAAGATTAACATCGACACACTTTAAAATATAAGTAGACAAAAATAATTATGATAAATTTTATTGGTTTGGGAACTTTGGGCAGTTGGTGCTATTCAGGACAGGACCAAAGGATCTAATTCGGGTGCTGTTTACACCTTTTAATGTAAGTGACTAAATATAAAGGCTCAATTTTTGAGCCTTTATATTTAGCGGACTTGAAATATTTTTCCAGCTGCCCGCAGCCTTCCATAGAAATATCCTTGAACTAAACCGCGATCAATTCCTATTGAAATTACGTTTTTACCCTTCAGTTTTTCGGAAGTTAGGGCATATTGGACATGGCCGCCCAACCTGTGGATAGCAAATGTGGCACTGTGAAGTAATCTCGCTTGACCCCACTGTTCCCAATCGTCACAACCCCATCGCCAAAAACCGATATCTGTCATAAAACCGGCAAAATCATCCATACTGTCACTAATATGTAACAATCTCCTTATTTAATACACTTGCAACAATAGCTTCACAATGGAACCTAAAGGCAAGTATATGAGCGGTCGTAAAATTTTAATTGTTGATGATGAATCGGCTATTCGCGATATGCTGCGCGTGGCTCTGGAAATGGCGGAGTACCACTGCCTAGAGGCCAGCAATGCGCAGGATGCCCACGCATTAATTGTGGATGAAAAACCCGACCTCATTTTGCTGGACTGGATGATGCCCGGCACCAGTGGTATTGAGCTGGCGCGCCGTTTGAAGCGCGATGAAGTGACTAGCGACATTCCCATTATTATGCTCACCGCCAAGGGCGAAGAGGATAATAAAATCCAAGGTTTGGAAGTGGGTGCTGATGATTACATTACCAAACCTTTCTCGCCGCGCGAGCTGGTGGCTCGATTGAAAGCGGTTTTGCGCCGCGCTGACCCTAAAATTTCTGGCCAACCGATTATCGTACAAGGCTTGTGTTTAGACCCCGCCAGCCACCGCGTAACAATTCACGATCAATCAGTAGATATGGGGCCTACGGAATATCGCCTGCTAGAATTTTTCCTCACCCACCAAGAGCGCGCCTATACCCGCGGCCAATTGCTGGATCACGTCTGGGGCGGCAATGTGTACGTGGAAGAGCGTACCGTAGATGTGCATATTCGCCGTCTGCGTAAAGCCTTGACCATCGACGGACATGAAGATTTAGTGCAAACCGTACGCGGCACAGGCTACCGTTTCTCGACTAAAATAGAGGCTTAATAAGCGACTACTTCTAGCCCCATACTTTGTAAGAGGGGACTAGGGGGATTTATGTTATATCCTAAAATCCCCCTAGTCCCCTCTTACAAAGGGAAAACCTTTCAATCTCCGAGGCCATCGATTTGTTTTTGCACGGGTTTAAAGTTGAGTTGCGCCGCCTGCTCATTATTTTTGTTATTTGTGTAGGTTATGGCGTGGTGTTTGGCCTGCAGTGGTGGCTGCTCTTTACGGGTTTGAGCCTGTACCTTGCATGGTTGTTCTACCAGATGTATCGCCTGAACAAATGGCTGATTGAAGGCAAGAATGCGCCGCCAGAGTCCAGTGGTTTGTGGGGCGAAATCTTCGATAATATGTATGCCCTGCAACAACAGCAACAAGCCGAAACCAAAAACCTGCAAGCAGTAATTAAGCGTATTCAAGAAATCACTTCGGCCTTGAAGGACGGCATTATTATTCTGGATTGGCGTGGCCATTTGGATTTTTGGAACCCTGCCGCCCAGCGCATGATTGGCTTTCGCACCAAAGACCAAGGCCTTTCCATTATCAGCTTTATTCGCCACCCTAAGTTTGTGAGTTATTTGGAGGAGGGTGATTTTTCATCGCCCTTAGTACTGCCATCGCCGCGCACAGAAAGCAAACAACTGGAATTCCAAATTACGCGCTTCGGCCAAAATGAGCGTTTGATTGTGATTCGCGACATCACACAAATTCACCAATTGGAGCAGATGCGCCAAGACTTTGTGGCTAACGTATCCCACGAACTACGCACGCCGCTGACGGTCATTAACGGCTATATCGAAACCATCGCCGACAATAATTCACTGCCCGCGTGGGAAAAGCCGCTGCAGCAAATGCTGCAACAGGGCAAACGTATGTCATTGTTGATTAATGATTTACTGATGCTGTCTAAGCTGGAAACCACGGAGATGGGTTTTAACCAGAAAACGTTGGAGTTAGAGCCGCTGTTGATCTCGATTAAAAATGAGGCTGATGCCCTAGGCAATGAGAAGCATCAAACGATCACTCTACATTGCAAAGAACCGATTGCTATGCTCGCCAACGAAAAGGAAATTCACAGCGCCTTCTCCAATTTGGCAATTAACGCTGTGAAATACAGCCCAGAACACAGCCAAATTGATTTGCGTTTGTGGCGGGACAAAAACACGATTTACTTCTCTGTGACAGACAATGGCCCCGGCATTGATGCCAAGCATTTACCACGCCTCACTGAGCGCTTCTACCGCGTGGATGCCAGCCGCAACAGTGCCACCGGCGGCACCGGCTTGGGCTTAGCCATAGTAAAGCACGTGCTGATGCGCCATGATGGCGAACTGAAAATTTCCAGTGAACTGGGCAAGGGCAGCACCTTTACCTGCTGCTTTCACTTGAACCCATAGCTGGGGCTAATTGCGCGACTCAAAATAAATACGGCGCGCCAACGACAGGGCGCCAGTTACTCCCGCATCACCGCTCAAGGATGTGGGAATAATGTAACTGTCCATATCCTTCAATACTGCGTGGTGGGCATAGCCCGCCAGCATTTGTTTAAGATTGGCGCGAATCATGGGGTAGAGGTGCTTCCGCGCCATAACCCCACCGCCAAAAATGATTTTCTCAGGTGCGTACCTCCACGTTAAATTCACGCACATGACCGCTAAATAATGCGCTTGCTGTGCCCACGCTGGGTGGTTATCGGGTAGGTTGCGAGGATGCGTTTTCCACGCCTTCTCCAACGCCATTCCCGATGCTAAACCCTCTAAACAGGCGCCGTGAAAAGGACAACAACCTTCAAAGTGATCGTGTTCGGCGCGCGGAATAAGCATATGACCAACCTCAGGATGGCTTATGCCAAGCATGAGTTTGCCACCGGCAAAAATCCCTGCGCCTATGCCAGTCCCTATGGTCACATAAACAAAGTTTTCACAGCCGACCGCCGCCCCTTCACTAAATTCACCCACCGCTGAACCGTTAACATCCGTTTCAATCTCCACCATAACGCCCAGCGTCTCAACGAAATAACCGGCCAAATTAATTTCCGACCAGCCGGGGCGCGCATTTTTGGTGATATAACCGTGGGTAGGTGAGCTCACATTCAAATCAATGGGACCAAAACTCACCACACCCAAAGCAATTAACTGCCCGAATTCAGGCGCGCGCGTTTGAAAAAAATCCCGCGCGGCAGCCAGTGTCTCAGCGGCGCTGGTGGTGGGAATATCGCAACGAGCCTTAATGAAACCGCGCGAATCGGCTAACACACAAATAAATTTGGTGCCGCCTGCCTCAATACCGCCAAACAACATGGGTTGGGTCGCCTGATCATTCATGCTCTACCTTCTGTGGAATACATCCAAAAAACTTCACTGCTGTGAGTCTAGTACACGACATCAAAAGCTCCGCGCCAATCAAGCAAAAATACCTAAAACGGCACAACCCACTCAGCTAAAAGATAATGCACAATGGCAAACTGTTGTCTGCGAAGATTGAGAGGCGTGTAAAAAATGAGCACCATTCCATTGTATGGCTTTTCGGATAGGTCTTTTCAGGCTGCCGGTGGTGAGTCAGGTATTCGTCAACTGGTGGACGATTTTTATCGTTTTATGGATGAACTCCCCGAAGCGCAGACGATTCGCCGGATGCATAAAGAGGATTTAACGGCATCACGGGATAAGCTCACGCTTTTTTTATACGGTTGGATGGGCGGGCCAAAGCACTATCACGAAAAATACGGCAGCATTAATATCCCACGCGACCACGCCCACTTACCTATTGGTGAAACCGAACGCGATGCGTGGTTATTGTGCATGGAAAAAGCCATCGCCATGCAAAACTATACGCCCGGGTTTGGTGAATATTTATTAGCACAATTGCGTATTCCCGCCGAGCGTATTGTCGCGGTGAGCCGAAAACCGGAATAATTTATTCTGTAGTATTGGCCTTGTGCTTATGCCACACCTGCCATAAGGCCAACGCACGCGCTGAGAAAAATCCGCTAAAGCAGCCATACAGAAAGCTCAGCGCAATCACAAAACCCACATGGTTCAGCAAAGGCGCGTGCAGTGCAGTCATCACACCCACAATGTATTTGGTAATAAAGATGGTGACAATAACCAACATGGGTGCCCAACTACCGGGAAGATAGAAATGTCCCGATACCTCATTAAAGCGAACACCTTTAACCGCAAACGAACGGCTACCGATATAAGCCACTAACGCCAAACCCAGTGCCCATAAGGCTATTGAGGTGAGCGAAAATCCAAACGCGGTGAGTACGCCCATCAAAGAAAATGCCACCATAATCATGGGTAACACAAACGCTCTAGTTTTGCTCACATGACGCGCGCGCGTTTGCACATATCCCAGCGCAATCAACCCAACCAATAAACCGTAAACCCAAACCGGTGTGTGCAGAAAAATTTGTTGCATTGTATAACTCCTTAGGTTTTATTGTTTGCATGTAAAAATTATTCTAATGGTGCCCATAGAACAGTATTGAAGCATAGCGATTAGATGTACATAAAGCAGCGGCAAAAGTCAGCAAAACGAGATGACAAAGGTAAAATTCAATAACAGGTGAAGTCGCCTGCCACACATGGCATTATGGCTTGAGTTATTTTACCCATAGGTAATTGCAGTATGACTCTACAAGCCAATAACCCGTTGCATGGCATCACACTGGAGCAAATCGTCACGCGATTAGCGGAACATTACGGTTGGCAAGAATTGGGAAACCGTATCAATATTCGCTGTTTTCAAGCTGACCCCAGCGTGAAATCCAGTTTAAAATTTTTGCGTAAAACACCCTGGGCGCGCGAAAAAGTAGAGCAGTTGTATATTGCAACCTTTGTATAAACTCGTTATCCCTTCTCGCGAGATGCAACACTGTTTCAAGATAGAATTTACCAGAGGTTAAGTTATGATTCGTCCAGCAGTCAGCTCAGATGCGGCAGCCATTGCAAGCCTTTATAACTACTACGTTGAAAACACCGCAGTCACTTTTGAAGAAGAACCATTAACTGCCGATACGATCCATTCACGTTTGACTGAAGTACAAACACATAATTTACCCTGGATAGTCGCCGAATATGAAGGCGAATTAATAGGCTATGCCTATGCCACGCCCTACCATAAACGCTCCGCTTATCGCCACTCTGTTGAAACGACCATTTATTTAAAACACGATTTTCATGGGCGTGGCTTTGGTAAATTATTGTACGACGTATTATTAAAGGCTCTCAAAGAAAAAGGTTTCCATGCCGCCATAGGCGTGCTGGGTTTACCTAACGAGAAGAGCGCTGCACTGCATGAAAAATTGGGCTTTGAAAAAGTTGGCCACTTAAAAGCAGTCGGTTTTAAATTTAATCAGTGGCGCGATGTGGGTTACTGGCAGATGATGCTATAAATACCAACACACAATTGTGTAGGCGCGACATCTGCCGCACCACATCAAATATCATGCGCACGCAACTCTGCTTAAAAGGTAAATTACGTTCAATTTTCTTGCAGTTGCATGGCCCACATTTGTGCATAGCGCCCTTGCTGTGCAAGCAATTGATTATGTGTACCCTCTTCAACTACTGCGCCTTTATCCAGCACAATAATTTTATCGGCATCCACAATAGTGGAAAGACGGTGCGCAACAACTAACGTGGTTTTACCTTGCGCAACTTCGCGCATGGCTTCAACAATTGCAGCCTCTGAATGAGAGTCCAACGCAGAAGTCGCCTCATCAAAAATTAAAATGGGCGAATTTTTTAATAGCACACGGGCAATCGCAATACGCTGTTTTTCACCGCCAGATACTTTTAATCCACGCTCTCCCACCAGAGTTTTATCACCCTCAGGTAAACTGGCAATAAAATAGTCTAAGTGCGCCATTTTTATCGCTCGATTAATGTCAGTATCGCTGGCTTGCGGGTTTCCATACGCAATATTCTCACGAATACTGGTGTTAAATAACACAGTATCTTGCGGCACTATGGCAATAGCACGGCGCAAAGAATCCTGTGTAACTTGCTGGATATTTTGACCATCAATGCTAATAACACCGCTGTCAATATCATAAAAACGATAAAGCAAACGCACGATAGTACTCTTACCCGCCCCCGAAGACCCCACAATGGCGACACGGCTACCAGCGGGAATATGCAAATTTAATGTTTGCAAAATAGGCCGCTCAGTGTTGTACGAAAAATTAACATCGCGCCACAAAATATCACCTTTGTTCACTTGCAGTTCTGTAGCCTTGGGGTGATCGAGAATCGTCGATTTGCGTTTCAGTAACGCCAACATATTTTCAATGTCGGTTAATGAGCGACGAATTTCACGATAGACAAAACCTAAAAAATTCAACGGAATAAAAAGCTGAATCATATAAGCATTAATCATGGCTAAATCGCCAATACTCATGTGTTTAGCGATAACACTATTGGCTGCCATAATCATCATGACAGTCATTGCTGCCGCGATAATAAACGCCTGACCGGAGTTAAGCGTTAACAATGACAAACGGTTTTTTAATTTAGCTGTTTCCCATTGAGCAAGAAAAGTATCATAGGTTTCCGCTTCGTATTTTTCGTTATTGAAGTATTTAACCGTTTCGTAATTCAGTAAGCTATCAATAGCGCGGGTGTTAGTGGATGAATCTGCTTGATTGGCTTCGCGAATATAGCGATTGCGCCATTCGGTGGTGATGAGTGTAAAAGCAATATAAATCAATACCGCAATGATAGTGATAATGGCATACCAGTAGGAAAAAGCGACGGCAAAAATAATTGCAACTGAAGCAATTTCAACGAGAGTAGGTGCAATATTAAACATTAAAAAACGCATTAAAAAACTAATGCCACTGGTGCCGCGTTCAATATCGCGACTGATGCCGCCGGTGGCGCGATCTAAATGAAAAGCTAATTCCAATTGATGCAAATGTTTGAATACTTGCAAACCAATTTTGCGCATGGTGTGCTCGGTAACGCGACCAAATAATGCATCTCGCACTTCACCTAAAAATACGCTGCCAAAACGAAAGCCTCCGTAATAGAGCAAAAATACCAGCGGTAGGCTTAACACTACTTGGCGACTAGGGTCGACCGCATCAATAATATGTTTTAGTGCCCAAGGCATTAGCAGAGTCGTCAGTTTCGCGCCGATCAATGCTAGCATCGCTAAAATGACGCGCCCTTTAAATTCCCACAAATAGGGCCAGAGCGACCGCACGGTTTCTCGCCAACCCACAGCATAGTCTTGGCCTAATTTATCCGGAATGGTGTCGTGCTGTTTTATACCGCGCATAGGTCATCCAACAATAATTCAAAAAATTAATCTATAACAATAAGCAGATTATCGCAGAGGCTATACTTCAACTCTATTGATGATTGTAAACAAGGGGCGGTAATGAGCGTTAAATATCTGGATAGCTTGTTCAAACCACAATCCATTGCCGTGATTGGTGCGTCCAACGCGAGCAACCGTCCCGGCTTTGCGGTTATGCGCAATTTATTACAAGGCCGGTTTGATGGCCCCATCATGCCCGTTACACCCAATTACAAATCGGTGCAGGGCGTATTGGCTTATCGCTCTATTGATGAATTACCGCTGGTGCCTGATCTCGCCATTATTTGTACGCGCGCTAGCCGTGTGCCCGCCATTATTATGCAGCTAGGGCGCAAAGGCACGCGCTGCGCCATTGTTATTGCTAGCGGCTTAGAGAATTTACACACGGCACAAGGCACCAATCTTCAACAACAAATGCAACAAATTGCAGAGCATTGGAATATACGTTTACTCGGCCCTAATTCACTGGGTTTTATTGCACCGGCATTAGGGCTCAATGCGAGTTATGCACACACTCAAGCGCAACCGGGAAGAATTGCATTTTTATCGCAATCCTCTGCCATGTGTGTAGCGCTGTTGGATTGGTCACGCCGTAGACGTATTGGCTTTTCCTATATGGTTTCTATGGGTGATGCCATCGACATTGATTTTGATGAATTGATTGATTACTTGGGCCGAGATCCCTCTACCACAGCAATTTTGTTATACATAGACGCTATTGCCGATGGCCGCGCATTTTTATCCGCCGCGCGTGCTGCATCATTCAATAAACCCTTATTGGTTATTAAGGCCGGAGGACAGCCAGATACTGCTGAGCTGTTACAGCGCGGCTCACCGCGAGCATTAGGATTAGATGCCGTTTATGACGCGGCCTTCCGGCGCGCCGGCATGCTGCGCGTTGGTGATTTGCGCGAATTAATGGCAGCAGTTGAAACGCTGGCCAACGGCAAGCCTATTCGCGGCGAACAATTGGTGATTGTCACAAATGGCAATGGCCC
>Ga0194135_10001653_pt1 | contig 13380 bp, 10 predicted proteins | sample LitLau_LLRF_2013_FD_134024 | JGI IMG/M metagenome (GOLD analysis project Ga0194135, IMG submission 134024) | Freshwater sediment microbial communities in response to fracking from North America - Little Laurel Run_MetaG_LLRF_2013 (version 2) | ecosystem: Environmental > Aquatic > Freshwater >...
CCACCAACCACCTCTGATGGAAGGGGGACTAAGCGGCCACGAGAAGACACCGAAGACGATAATCCAACTCCAGCTATCAGAATTAAAAGTAACATATTTGTGAAAGAAGAGGAAGTCGAAGATGGAGAAATAGAAGATGACGACGACTGTGAAGTGATTGAAACGAATCCAATGTCAATTATAAGCTCCCTTTGTAATGTTCAGCCTCAACCAGGTTCTGGAGAAGGTAATGTACCTGTAGTAGAAGTGCCAGTCGGCGGTTCAGTTCAGCCCCCTGAAGTTGCTTCTCAGTATGTCCCAAATATTCGATCAGAAGAATCGACAAGGACGGTTGGTACAGAGTCTACTGTTAGAGTAAAGACAGAAAAACCTGATAGAAACGAAAGATCTGCAGCTGCAAGAGCATCGGCTGCCGACTTTTTTGATTCGGACAGAGCTACACCTCCACTTCCTACTGGTACTGGAGATGGGGGCGCTGTAGATATGGAAGTTGAAGGGGAGGAACCATTGACACCTCCTGAACCTCATGTTGAGACTAAACCTATTATTTCTGCTATATCTATATCTACTGAGACTACTGCCCGAGAAAGATCGCATAAAAAGAGAAAAAACAGGGAAGATCGCAGCTCTTCAATGCAAAAGGATCGTTCTCATTCTAAATCTGCTGATCCTGTAATGCCAAAGCCGTTTATCATTAAAGTTGAAAGAATGGACTCTGAGCCTACTACAAGCAACAATGCTCAAGGGGATGAGAATCTTGAGAATGAAATTAATTTAGATTTCGAACGGCGACCACCGCCTTCACAAGATTCAGCCCCAGAGAATAACAGAATGGAAGAAGATGACAATGCCTCCACTCCTGATGCTGTTCCTGGAAATGAAGAGGAGGAGGATCCATTTGCTGACTTGTTTACGAGACGTAAATCTACTGAAGTTGGACCTGTACGTGTTGAAGATGAGAGACTAGACTCCGATTCAGTTTTTACTTGCGTGAAGGAAGAGAAGGAAGATGAATCCACTGTCGGACCTGCTGATACCGTTCCGTCGATAAGTGAAATGTTTTTTGGAGGGCAGGCTGAAACTGGCTCTTTGAAGCGAACGACAATAGAGAATAAACTTGCTGATCATGGAATCGGTTTGCCAGATCCTAAACTTCCCAAGGTAGCCCATTACAATAAACATAATCCGGAAGACGAGACAAGATATGTGGCTGAACATGAAAGCGCAAACAATAAGCTGATTCCCGGACACAAGGTAGACTTCTGCTGATTTATTTTATTATAATACAATGCTGTTAATCTTCCATGAGATAAGCTGATAAGCATCTTTTGTCGTTATCATAAAATTGAAGTAAAAATTATCTATGACTTTTAGGACGGTCACGGTTCTGATTCTGAAGAAGAACCAGCAGAAAACGATTATTCCATGATGCAGGGAGTCGACGAAAATCCTAGGATGAAAAATAAACTCAGTGCATTCAAGAAATACGACTTCAAGCACCGGAGGATTGACAGTACACGACTCGCGGTATACTCTGCGAAAGAAAGGGTAAGATTCTTCAATCTGTCAATCTGATGATTCAAAATGTGAAGAGTTTCTATATTTTTCATTTTTTTTTCTCTAGATTTTAAACGCGATTGAAAACCACCGTGTGGTAATAGTTGACGGTTTCACTGGATGTGGAAAAACGACTCAAGTTCCTCAGTTCATACTGGATAGTCATTATGAAAATGAGAAATATTGCAATATTATCGTTACTCAGCCGAGGAGAATCGCAGCCATTTCCGTAGCCAAACGAGTTTGTAATGAAAGAGGCTGGGAAGTAGGAAAAATCGTTGGATATCAGGTGAGATAAGTCAAGTTGTGCCTTTACATTTGTGTGCGATCATAAAGTCACTGATTTTATAATTTTTTACAGGTTGGAATGGAATCTAAGAAAGATCAACACGATACAATGATTACATATATGACAACAGGAGTTTTACTTCAACGGCTCATAAGTCGGAAGAATTTCAAAGATATTTCTCATATAATCATCGATGAAGTGCATGAAAGGGACTTGGAGTCAGATTTATTGTTGTTGGTGATCAAAAAGATCATGCAAGATGACAAAAAAGCCAAAAATCGGCATGTGAAGTTGATTCTTATGTCTGCTACATTAAATGCACGAAAATTTTCGAAGTATTTTCCTACACAAAAAGGAGAGTCAGAGGTGGAAGAGTGTCCAGTTGTGAAGATACCTCACACTTTCCGTCACAGAATAGACGAGCTATTTTTGGATAATCTTATAGGCAATTCCGTAAGCCGACAAATGCATTTTTTATTGAATTCTGTATGCATATATCCTGTCATGTATTAATGGAAATGGGACGTTTGGTTTTGAAACGACAGCAAAGGGAACTGTACGACCAAATCAGCTCTAATTTGGAATTGGAAAAGGCTACCATTCCTGAAGAAACGTATACCGTTGCTGTTGATTGCATAGTGGATCTTGATGATGTGGACAGAAGAGCCTCTACTGATCCTAGAATGCGTAAAAGTCGTCAGACAAAATTTGTAAGTCTATCCTTAGGAATTTTCGAGTTTATTTATTTAATGTAATTGAAATGGTATTTTACACTTGACTTATGTAGGCACAAAAACGTGGTTCGGTTCTGGTATTTTTACCTGGAATGGAAGAAATTCACCGATTAGTTCGGTCTCTCAATGCGAAAAATAAAATAGCCGTTGAAGAGTAAGTTGTGTGTTTATCTCAGTGGGATTTATGTACCTAGTGTAACTAATATGATCTCTTAGGGAAATACGTAAAGACCCAAGTTATAGAGACACAGACTACTACAAATGGGACATAGTACCTTTGCACTCTTTGATAACTAATGATGAGCAGCAAAGAGTTTTTGATCAGCCGAAAGACTATAGAAGAAAAATTATTTTGTCTACCAATATTGCTGAAAGTTCTGTGACTGTACCTGATATTGTTTATGGTAATCTGCTTTAAATATTGCATGTAATTGAGCAGTGTAGTCTGACTGTGTTATTATTTCAGTTGTTGACTTTTGCCTGACCAAATCTATTTGTATTGACCCGTACACAAATTTCACGACTTTGAGAATGGTGTGGGCGTCAGTAAGTCAGTGTATTCAACGAAAAGGAAGGACTGGGCGAGTATGTGACGGAAAGGTTTACAGATTAGTTCCTAAAACTTTCTTTTCGGTAAGTCAGCTCAAGTAACCTAAAGTAATAGTTTGCCATCAAATAGGCCTTTTGAAATCGTTTTTTTATTTTATAAAATTTATAATGGCTTGTTTAGTCTCTACCACAAGATTCGAAACCTGAAATGCTGCGAGCTAATTTGGAAACGGTGGTTTTACAACTGAAAAAGCTAGAACTAGGATCTCCTAAAGAGCTTTTAGCAATGGCTCTAGATCCTCCTGCTGTTTCTGGCATTGAGAGAGCTGTTGCGAACTTGAAGGAGGCAAGTTGAATTATTGCATTGTAACAATTGTGTCTCATATTGAACTAAAGTGTTAATCCTAAGCCTACTTTAATTTTTTTACCAATACTTAGCTTGGGGCACTAACCATCATGTTGACGCGTAATGGGAAACAAGTTTATGACACTTGCGATGGTGATAGAACTTTCATGGGCCAAGTTATGACCGACCTTCCTATTCCTCAACAGTGTACACGACTCATAATGTTAGGACACTGTTTTGGAGTAATGAATGAAGCCGTGGTTATTGGTAAGCTGTGAAAGTCGGTGATTGATCAATCCATGTCGATTATAATGCTTTGATAAATCTGTACAGCTGCAGCGCTAAGTGTAAAAAATCCATTCAGCACACCATTCGTCAAATCACTTGAAGCTTATGATTCCAGATTAACGTGGTCCAAAAAAAGCTGTTCTGACGTCTTTGCTCTGTATTATGTTTACAAGGTATTCTAAATTTAATAATCTTGGTTAATTGAATATAAGGAGCACATATCATGATGTACTTAGCATTGGGTAACCAAGTTCGGGCAACCAGGATCTGAAGCTCAAGGCGGCCCTAGAAATTCTTATATTGAAAAGCAGTGGGCTCGAGGAGCTTTTGTACAGTTATCTGTGTTGCGGTAAGATTAAGATCTTAACATGTACTTAAATGTAAACATATTGTTAAACTGAGCTGTACCGTATTTAGGGAAATCAAGTCCACTGTTGAATTGATTCAAGACCGCTTATTGAGGTATCAGCTTGCAAGTAATCCTCTTTACACCGACGACCAAACCAAAGATATCGAGGGAGGTCTTTCTAAAGAAGCAGGATTGATGTTAAAGGTAAATTTTGAATTGTCTTACTCCATCAACTGGACTTAACAGGAAATGAGTTTTATTTTTGAAATAGATGGCAATAGCTGGGGCATTTTATCCTAACTATTTTCATCGGAAACGACCGGATTTAAAAACCTATGAAAGGGAAAAGTCTAGAGAAGTTTGTGGTTTAGATTTATTCAATACTGTATTTTTCAAAGGATTTCCTAGTGGTCATAACGGAAAAGTGTGAGTAATCAGTAGCCCGTAGCCATTTTCTTCTGAACTGTTTATTTTAGTGACTAAAACTTTTTGTATATGTTAGATATGCTAAGCATATTGCTGACTACTTGTCGTATGGATTGACTGTGCCGTCTATCAAATTTGATGGCCAGAAGGTGCTGGCAACCTTTGATACGCGAGGGGAAAAAATCGGCCCCATTAGTAAAGGTGTCTATCGGGCTATCAAAAAACGACAAATTCGTAATCAACTCGAGTTTGATCTTGCTCCGTAAGTTAATCAAAGTTAAAACATAATATCTTTGCAACTTGTGATGATGAGCTTAATTTGTTTAAGCAGAAAGGATCTAGAAGTTCGGCAAGTGGAAAACTGGGATCGTAGAAATAAAAATTTAAGTTGTACCCCCTGTCCACCACTTGTTCAATTACCACCTGTTGACGTTCAACAAGTCTACGTTCGAGTTACTCATGTAAGGAATCCTCATGTTCAATAGTAATAATAAAAATTAATGCTTTAATTTTTTTGTTTTCTTCTGTTACAGATCGAAAATCCTGGACAGTTCTGGGTTGTATACAGTAAAAATACCAAACAGCTTGACGTTATGGTAGAAAGAATTCAAAGCGAAGTTGGAAATACTCCAATTCGTTCCTCGAAACTCGTTCCAAATGCGTTGTGTCTTGCTCCATACTGCGAAATGTATTATCGAGCGAAAGTTCTGATTGTAAGCCCTCGTCCGATCAATAATTCTCTGGTAAGCTATGCTTAATCATATAGATATTATAATTCAAATTTCAAATTCCTTCCATTCAATTGTTTTAGGTTTATTTTGTGGACTATGGAAATACTGCTTGGGTATCCAATGATGTTATTTTAGACTTCACCCCTTCTATGATTGAAAGAGGATACCATACGTTCCCCTGCTTAGTAATATTACTCACTTTAAATCGTGCTTATGACTCTGTTTGTGATTTTGATAATTAACTTCTAGTGTTTTTTCGTTACAGGCTATAGAGTGCAGATTAAGTACAATTAAGCCTGCAACGATACATGGAGCTGGATGGCACGAAAGGGCTATTTACGAATTCAAGATGTTTTCCGAAAAGGCTCCGTATGTTTATCTTAGGGTAAGCATGTTAGCGTTTTCATTTGTGTTTATTTCATACGATGGGAAAAACATCATTTACAGAAAATAAATTACACCCCAATATTCAATTGAGCGAGGCAAACTCTGCTAGCAGATAATACTGTGCAGAACTTAGAATATGAGATACATGTTAATTTACATCTAGTTTAGTGCCCAAGGGTATCTGAACAATTAAACTCTGTTACTTCATCACTATAAATTCTGGATTTTTTTTGTAGATTTACTCGGTTTCCAAAAATGTTATCGCAGCTGAATTGGTCGGTCATGATGATAGAAGGTTGGAAAAAAACATGAACGAGATTCTGTCACGATTGGGATTTGCTGAACCAATGGATGAGCCTACCTACTCTCAGGTTAACTGATTTTTCAGTTAGATACTTTCAGTCAATTAGTTCTAATACTTCTAATTGTTTTTGTGCTATTTTTTATAACAGTACAATCACAAAGCTCGTGAGCGCGTGAACTTGCAAGACAAGGAAGAAAAAGATGCTCATAATAGGGAACAAATTGGCGAGTTGTTGAACTTTGATTTTATAGAACCTCCTAAGATATCTTCAAGAGACAGTGGTGTAAGTTGATTTAAACTCATGTATACCGGAATTATGATGATATATGATTTAACAGGTTAAAAAAGTCAATCCTTTTATTATTCTTATGTTTTGTAGAGTAAAGTGTCACTCAAGGGTCCATGGAGTCCTCTTGAACTAGACTTTCAATCGCTATGTCATAGTAGTAACACAAAACAAGTAAAAATAGAAAACAACAGCGTAAATTCTGTCGTATTGGACACTGAACCCACTGCCCCCATTTCGAGGCTAATGATTGCAGCTAGCGTTGGAATTCAAGACCGAAGTGGAAGTGTAGTAGCACGTGATACAACTATGATGCCGTCAGTTCCGGGATTATTGCCGCTGCTTGCTATGTTATTTGCCCCTAAAATTGAATTGCGAGTGGATTTACGACAAACAAAGTACACAGGAGTCCTATGCGGCCTTGGTACTGCACCTAATGAACCAGATCTCCCAATTTATCCTGATCATGATGTTGAAATAGTGTTTGACACTAATATTGATGACGAGGACATAGATTTGGTACGATATAAATAAAACAATAATTCAGTAATGATCTAATCATATGGTAAAGATAGAGTTATAATTAAATAGATTACAATGTTTGTTTACAGATTAATAGAATAAGATACTTCATGAATCTCGTCCTAAGAAAGCACAGTCACTTAAACATGTCTCACTATCAAAATTCCCTTTATAAAGAACTAATGACCCTTCTTAAGAAAAATCGGACACCCGCTGAGGAAGAAGTTTGGCCGCAGGAAGAATATGTCTGGAATAGAATTGATCCGGAATCACTGAATTCGGATAGGAATGCTAACTTTGTTTGGAAATCTGGAGACATTTTTGTTCAGCACAACAAGGTTTTACTGAATGAAGAGAATGACGCCAATTACACATGGAATTTTGCTGTGTAATTTACCTGCTGCTGCATCTGACTCTGACTTATACCTGTAGCATCTGACATATTAGTGTGAAGTTAGTGTAGACGTTTAGTTATGTATATTTATTCACGTTGCGTATACATTAGAAGGGCTTGACTTCCAGTACATTTCAAGTTCAGAACACTACAACTTCTCCCGAGTCAGTTGTTGGAAACTTCTTTCAACTGAATTAATTATAGTTCTACTCATTAATTATTATCTATAATAATTCTACTAATTACCGATAAATGAAATCTGTTTTTATGAAATAATATTAATATGCTTCATCGCTAGTGGACTTCTTCGTTTGTGGAACACGCTAACTAGATGAAATAAAATGGTAAGAAGCCGGTGACTTCATGCTAACTTGAATGTATTATAAACTCGTACTTTTGACTGAATGAATCGAATAAAAAAATTAAAAATCTATGAGAGTTGAACAATTTTACTGGGATTCTGGTTTTATTATTGGAGAGAGTGAACAGGTAGTGAATCTGCTCGTGCATTCTCAAACTCGTTGATAGAGAGGAGGGGACTGGCACTCTCAGGCATAGATTCATTGTGAAGCAAGGCACACACACACAACTTGCACCTCTCACATGAGATGAGAGACAACTCACATTTTTGTTTCGATTTCATTAAAAAGCACAATCTATTGAAATAGTTAATAAAAAATGATAGTCCCTTGTAATTATTGTGGTTGAGAGATAGTGAATTTCACCCGTAGCCTCATCAGAATTGTGCCAGTCTGAATCTCTATTGCTCTCTTTTACTGCTCTGTGAACTTCGATATATTTTATTGTCACGGCTCCCATTAAAACAACGATCTCGAGTAACTAAATAATAATTCACAGTGGTTGGTGATTTTGAAGGTCCGGTTTTCAGTGATAAGTACAAGTACCCTTCCACACCTTGCCAAATAGGCAGGGTGTGTCTCCGTTCTTTGTCAATATGTCGGATTTACTGGTGACGGAATGGATGGCCGAGTGGAAAACGATAACCCAAGATGACCCAAATCCGGATAAAGTTGGAGACTTCGTTCAGTCTATCTTAGCCAATGAAGATTTGTTTCAGGCGATAACTCATGTCCTTGAGGAGAGTGAACGCTTCCGTTCGGTAAGTTCGGTATTTGAAATAAACCAAAAACAATAGTACAAAAATTCTTGTATAATAATTGAATATGTTATAATGTTTGCAGTTGTACGGAGATGTGCTGTCGACTTTGTTTTCGCTCTTCCGATATGGCGATAAGAAGTTACGGGTGTTCGCATCGCAGTTTATTCCAACGTTAATCTACGTGTACCTTCACCAAATTCACTTGCAAAAGAAGTGCATCGCTCTAGAGACGCTCCTCAGGGGAATTTATGAGTTGGAAAGCGGATACGACGACGGACCACCTTCGAGCACGAGGATACCAAACGTCAATCTTCCGTCTATCTACCACGATGTATGATAATATTGTTGGAATGTGTTAATATGTATATCAACCAGTAATGTCAAAAAGTAATGTTACAATTGATCTTATGGTTTTTTCTATATTTATTAATAGCCGGGTGGCGTGTCAACAACTTGGCTCAGTGACTCCGACTTAGATAGATTGAATTTAAAGACGGTCAAGACAATTAATCGACCAACTTTGGTGCTCACCGATGAACGGATTCGTGCTCCCCAGAGACTTCCCTTGTGTACTGAGCTCTGGTGGATTTTTAATCATAAATTGGTTGAAATGCCGAAATACTTGGTTCCTCTTCTTCTCAAAACTATATCGAAGTAAGTTCAAAATAATGAACAGCTTATCTTATTTGCAAAGACATTTAGCATTCATTGTTGGGATTTCTTTACAGACTTGTAACTCAAGGATTTGCTCCCTCACTGTCGCAAAGAGTTCAGCCTCCTATCCGAATTATTCTTTCGTCTAAATTAGTGATTGAAATGATCCAAACAGTGTACTATTCAGTGTAAGGTTTTACAACAGATTTCAAAACAGTATTATCGTGCATTGCAATAATTGAACTATTCTTCTTCTGTTGGTGCAGGTACAATGGTTCTCCAGCCTTGGCCGAGCAAGTGTTGGATGAAATATCTTCCAGAGCTCATTATCAACTGTGGGGAGATGCTTTGTTAGCTTGCAATGCTGTGCAGGATTACCTGAAATCTTCAGGTATGGATAAAATGCATGAACAAGTCATACGATTTCATTTAAAATCCGATTTTAAACTAATTCGAATTGGACTTGTTTCAGAACTCCCTATTCAAGTGGAAGTAAGCAGCTTTAAGAAATCTATAATCACTAACGCTTCCTTCAGAACAAAGAAGCTACCAGGTACTTTAGAACACTTATTTTTCCGCTAAATAAAATTTTATGGCTTATTTGTTGTGGCATGCTGCGAGCAAACGAATGTTTAAATTATTTAGTTACTTTGAAAGTTTAATCAAAAATTTTGAATATCTTGTGGTGGTGTTGTTGTTGTTCTCGTATGTTTTGTAGCGTACTTTTATCAATTTGAGAGTCGTGGTGGTGGGAGTGGTTCAGTGATGCTATAATTGTCATCTCATTCAGCAGTAGCTCTAGTGGATTAGTGGATGATTTCGTTTTTTCTTCTCTCTCTCTCTGTCTGTCTCTCTCTGTCTCTCTCTGATTGCCTAACGTTAGATGACATAGATGGGAATGCTTATGACACGGCCAGCTCTCAGAACTCCGTTTATGCCTCTCCTATGAAACCTTGAAAGTTGCATGATTTGTCTTCGTCAATTTGTTTGGAGTCTTCTTTCTTTCTTTCCCAGAAATATGGTAATGGTTAAGAAACAACTTTTGTAATGAATTAACTTTAACCTTTCCCTTACAAAGATTTGCAAGTAGATTGTTATTTAAAATTTTACTACGTAAAAACTATCTATATGATCAGTTCAAACTACTCTTTCATGTACATAAGCGCTTTCAATTAATAATATTTTCTCTCTATTGGTGTTATACGGAAATGTGTGCTTTTCTCCAGGGTGCATTTTATCGCTGTAAATGCTTGAATTCAGGGCGTGGAAAAATAGATCCACGAGACCTTGTTGTAGAAGTAGAACGCATCATCAAAGCTTAGCTTTCAACTTGCATAATTGCTGAATAGTAAGACTGTTGGTTTGGAAAAAGTGAAATCGAAAACATGATTTTCTGAATCTGATAGATGACATTCCAATCGTGGACAGAACGGATTCAACAGATGAGGGTGCAGGTGATGTTGCAGCTTTGCCATCGTCAAGTTCACACAGTTTCAAAGCAAAAAGTAAAATTCCTCACATTTTAGCCAAAATAAAAAGAAATTCAGTGGTTGTTATTAACGAAGAAGGAGATGTTGAAACCATCGCTTCTCCTCCAGCTGCTGAAAGAAAAAAGAGTATTGATGCGACCGCTGTTTAGTACAGAACGTAAAAAAGAATTTTATCGAGTTTATGAACGTAGTAGTCTTACATGTAATTACAAGCGATAAAAGTGTAATAAATATTAATTAATTTGGGTTGTTTCCTGTTATAATAAATTGTCATGCATTATTAAATATTTATTTTCGATTTCATGCCGACGACAACCGTTTGAATAAGTGTTGTACACATAGCACATCTAACTACCACAATAAAACACACAGAACTTAGCACACTTGCACCAGTTGCACCAAGGATAACTGTCCACAATACTTGAAATATGATTGGATACAATACAAACTCAAATTGTATGGTAAAGAACCAGAGACTAAGGTCTCAAACCTTAAGGGCTAGTTGAATAGGACATAATATTAAGTGACTAACATCTTGTTGATTTTGCAACTTATTCCATTGTAACTAAACTTCATGACATCAAACGAAACTACTTAAGATTGTTTTAAATTGGCTTGTAGAGCAGCGTTGTTACATATTTCTTGCGATATCGGTGTGTAGCACTCAACACCATGACTCCATCCTTTATCGATAAGGCGTACAGATGATTCAGCATCACATGATTAGGTTCAGGTAGAAGTGTAGGTTCACACTATAAAAATTTCAATCGGTTACGAATAATCCTCACTCAACAATGAAGTAATTCAACTATAATAGGCTCATTACCGATAAAGGCGTGTCTTTGTTTAATATGACTTGCAGCAAATGAGGTGGAAGTATCGGTGGGCCAGTAGTTTTCTCCCAAGGTTTATAAGATGGGATATCTTGTGCCCACTCACTTCCAGGTGGAGATCCTGAAACTATTTATACCAATGCCGTCACATTTTAACTTAAAATACTGATAATGTTTCGTAATGTAAGTCACAAACTAAAATCTAAACATCGTTTGCTTCTTACTGAGCTGTGTTTTGGACTGAGAGTTGACAGAATCCATCGCTAAAGCGTCAAACACCTCAAAGTCAGTCTTCTTGACTGTGATCACGTTATTCACCGTGCCATTCTCAGTTTCCACAGTTGGCTACATAAAACACAGTTTGATGTGATGTTCCTTACAGAATATCATTATTGTTTCATTATTTTTAAAAGTTACCTCTGATGGATTGTGCTTCCATTCTCCATCGATTAGGAATTTGTACTGATGTTCACCTTCTGGAAGATCCACAATTGCAACGTAATCACTCGTGGAAGAAAAGTTGCTGCAATGCAAAACAGCTTGATATGAATGTTTGCATACATGTTTTGAATTAGGCTTCATGTTTCAAAAATTTACCTTTTGGCCATTGGGATAGTTTTCCAGTCGGAAAATGTTCCACAAATGAACGCAACCTTACCACCTCCATCCCATTTAAATACAGTTGGTAAAATCTTGGAGTCATGCTCTCCATACTTAGTTCCTTCCGACATTGTCACTGCTCTTGGTCTTCCTATCTCAGGATATTCCTCCTGCGTTTGAAAGATGCATAAATTAGTGTCTTACAACGTTTTAAACCTGAAAATCAACTGCAAAACTAATCCCACTATGCAATTAGACTACAAAACACCTCATAGCTCCGAAAGAGTAATACGAATTTCGGTGAAGAGAAGAGAAGTGCATTGCAAGAGTAAAGATTATCAGCTGCGTCTTTTGACATGTTGGAAATGATTATTTTAAATACAAACTCCACTAACGACACGCGCAACTGCACACATTTGATTTGTTTTAAAGAAATCAGATTAAAAGTTAACATTGATAGTAAAATAGTAAGCAATTTCAGCAAACGTGGACACAAAAACGAAAACTGCACATTAAGTTTGGCAAAAAAACCACACAAATGTAAAAAATAAAATAAATTACAGCGGACAAATCTTTCAAGAGAATACTCTTGGACTTGGATTGCTGTGGGAAATTGTAAGGAAGTGGATCATCGTCATCGTGCGATTGCTGGAGCTGAATAATTTTTTTAGCTGCGCTGTGACAGTTGTTATTAACGCTAGAAGGAACGCTCATTGATGGTGCAGGTGACGAAGGAACGCTACTTGGTGCAGGTGGTGGTGTGGAACTATAATGAGGCTGACTACTACTTTGACCACTTCCTACCGATGCTCGCTTTTCGAAAGAAAACGCATGGCCGTCCTTCATCACTCCACACGGCGACGAGGGGGGAAGACTGTCCCCTGATTTGTGTCGGTCACGAACTCCCCCGCTGGCCGAATTCGCATTTCCCATCGTTAAAAATACAATTTAAACTGCTGCTGCAGGTGTCGAGATCAGCTTCTAACTTCCTTCCAGTCCAGTATCAACGTCCCCCAACTTCCTTCACAGATTTTAAATAGCCTTGAGAAGATACTTCTAAAGCTCCCCCTGTAAATATAGTTTAAAAATAGCATTTAATTTCCTCACTGAATATTCAATTACTCTACTAGAGATTAAGTCTGAAAACCTCTATTACAACACACACACACATGGTGTTCCACCTTCTTTAAGGAAAAAGATTCTACTCGATATTCACAATAACCAACACCATTTCAGGCCTCACTTATCACTTATCATCACCATCCCTTAAAAATTATCCAGTTCAGAACTTACCGATTTCAACCAGACTTCGTTTGGCAATAGGAAGCAATTAGGATTTTACACGATCCATTGGAGCAAAATTGTGTATAATATTTCTCAACTTCGCAATAACACGAAGGGAATGATTGCTGTGCACTATCTGTGTTTCCTTGTGTGTGCACATTGTGTGCATTGCTACTACGAATCTCTAGCAATGGGTTTGCCTTTAATGGTTCAGGGCCGTAAGGACGAGTGTAAGGA
>Ga0194135_10001654_pt1 | contig 13380 bp, 8 predicted proteins | sample LitLau_LLRF_2013_FD_134024 | JGI IMG/M metagenome (GOLD analysis project Ga0194135, IMG submission 134024) | Freshwater sediment microbial communities in response to fracking from North America - Little Laurel Run_MetaG_LLRF_2013 (version 2) | ecosystem: Environmental > Aquatic > Freshwater >...
AATAAGTCTAAGTGCGGCAAACGACCGGATCCAATTGATCATTAGTTAGTCGTTCCTTTTAGACACTTTACAAAAAATGTGGGATGTCATTGTAAAAATATTTCGAGTTAACTCTTAACTCTACTCCGCTCATTCATCCTTCCGTCACCTTCCGTTGTGTTTCAGCAGCTGTTCAGGATGGGATTTCCCTGGAGTTTATGGCTTTCTCTGTAGCCCAGCTTTCTCCTGGTTCCTAGAAAGGAAGCTAAACAAGCCCCGACCCCGAGAAATTGTTGCTGGGATTCGGATGGAAGGGAAAGTTCAGTTTTGTAACCATGAGGGAGATGGAGATGAGCTTGAACTTGATTGGTGGAAATGAGCGTCTGCCAGAGCTGTTTGCCCAGTCAGCAGTTGAGGGTACCTCCAAAAAATAACTTGTGTCCGAAAATTTAAAAATTTGATTAAGTTTACATGCTTAAGCAGATTGAGGAGGCAAAAGCCGACACTGCGAGGTCAACGGCGCTTCTGACGCCAAGTCAGCCGATGAACTGCTGGCTAGTAAGTAAGGATTAAAAGTTTGTGCAGCTCCTTCCGTTCCTTAATAGATGGTAACTATTTCGGTAGTAATGTAGAACGTATTCATTATTATTATGTTATATATATATTCCTATAGAACTTATTTGTTTGAATAAATGAAATGTATTCATAGTTTTTGAAAAAAATATTTGGTAATTAGGATTCTTGACGATTCTACAGTTTAGTGTTCCGTTTTTATGGAATTGGACAAGACTGGTCGAGATAGCAGAGTCATTGGAGCGGAGAGACTTTTTGCTCCTCTCCTCGTCCTCGTCTCGTCTCCGACTTTATGTTCTCTTCCGGATGCTTGCATTATTCCTCAAGCTACTACGGCTGGCTTTGACGAGATGACAGCAGACAGCAGTTGTCTGCGTTGTGGTTGACAGCTAGTGGAGCATAGTCAGCTCAAACCACGCCAGGCCAGACTAGACTACTGTTAGGATTAACGCTGATTCAACAATCGTCATCCACCACCTGTGGTAAGTATAAATTGACTCACCATACCATGGCGGCATCGCCATCGCCTCATTTTAATACTTCACCGAAAAATGTTCAGTTGAATTCTGCAAGACTTAAAGAAATCAGCTGATTGAGGATACCTGACGTTTCAGACTGATACGTTCAATTTAGATTTCTATGTCTGTCTTTCGGACAAGATTCTGCTTTCGCATTTCTTACGTCAGACTAATTTACACCGGGTTTCTCGTTTTAGGACGTAGGATTCAACTAAAAGTCATCGATCCCGTCGGGAGGAGAGCTAAGCATAGTTCTTCTGTTTAAACGTACAACAACAACCGGCTGCACTGTGGTCTGGTCATCGAGGGATATCGGAACGGCGCCGTCTTCATTGTCATTCTCAGATCTTTTTAGTTGCTGCTTTGTTAATTGCCGAAGGAAGAAAGAAATGATTAGGAGGAACAGTTTCAGATCTGGTTCCGTAGCTTCATCCCAAAAAGTTACCATTCGACTGTTGGACGACAATGAAGTGATACAAGTGGATTTTCAGGTGAGCCAAAGTCTCGACCTCGACTTGGTCATTTCATTAATCATTTGATGGCGGCGGTTTCTGCCGTATTTCTCGAGGCATCGACTGAACGAATGGGAATACCCCTTTTCGGAACCACAGAGACTATTAGAATTAAAAGATTAACCAATTGAACAACCGCTGAAAGTCATTAAGAACCAATTTAGGTTATTCTTAACTTGTCCCTCCAATTATTAAACTGAAATTATCAAATCAAGGCCAACGGGAACAGATTAATTCAGGAGGCGGGGAAGTGGGAATGCTCCTGCTTAGATATCCCTGTGGTTTATGAGGGTTAATATTTTAATCTTTCTAAACGGATGGTTTTGTTTTCTGTGGTTCCCCTATTTCCGGTTTTATTGTCCCGCAGTAGGAAAGGATAAGTTTAGAAATTGGGTTGATACAATGATGAGTTGGAGATGCTCCATTACCGATCCCACAATATGAAATTGAACCAATAATAATGGAAAAGGGACATTAATGTTTAGCTAATGACTTACGTACATGCAACAGTTTAATTAACTAATTTTCTTCCAGGCTCATCACAAAGGACAGTTCCTGCTGGATTATGTCTGTAGACAATTGAATATTGCCGAGAAGGACTACTTTGGCCTTCGCTATATTGATTCTACGAAACAACGGGTAAATAACGAAATATGTAATTTAAATTAGAACTGAAGGCATGTTTACTATAATTAGGTTTGGTTTTAACATAATTAATTACTACCGATTCAGTCACTGATACGTCAGAGTCTCCTAAAGTTTAGCATATTTCAACGTGGGCGTGGGAGTGAAATATATTTTGTTGCTCCAATTCCATCCAATTCATAATGAATTTTATTTTTTTATTTGTAAACAGCTTTGGCTCGACCTGGGGAAATCGGTTACGAAGCAACTCAAAGGTAAGGTTATTCACATTGTTATGCTCCGTCGAGTTCATCTCGATAAGTCGCACGTGTATAATTTTATTTTTGTTTTGCAGAAATGACACCTTTTATTATCTGCTTCCGTTTCAAGTTTTATCCTGGAGATCCAATGCTTTTGAAAGAGGAAGTTACTCGCTACCAGTTAGTCCTCCAACTCCGAAGAGATCTCCTCCATGGTCGCTTACATTCGCCAAATCAATCTGACATTGCCACTTTATCATCCTACATTGTCCAATGTAAGTTGACAATTGATTCTTATCCTACTTGCTATATTGTTGACGTCAGCGAATGGCCGCAGAATGTATAATAAAATAGGATTGTCCCATACCCCATTTTAGCCGAGTTAGGTGACTATGATCCGGACGTTCACACCGGAAATTATGTTTCCGAATACGAGTTGGTTGCTCGACAGTCCGCGGAGCTGGAAGAAAAGGTGAAGGATCTCCATTCGAATCTTCAGGGTGTAACCCCAGCCGAATCGGATCTTCTTTTTCTCAAGAAGGCAGCTGCGCTGGACACGTATGGGGTTGAGCCATATCCCGTGAAGGTAAATTCAATTATGCTTCACATACTTCATTGCCTTGTCTTCTACACAAAATAACAGTCTATTGTTATTTCAATATCTAGGACCAACAAGGGGAACAGTTATTTTTAGGAATAAACCACTCCGGCATTGCCACTTTCCAGGGATCCAAAAGGTTGACACATTTCAAATGGTCTCAAATAACAAAGCTTAATTATGAGGCCAAAATGTTTATCATCCACATCTCACTGTCTGAGGACTCCAGAAATCGAGTATGTTTCATCAAAGGCTAAAACTATTTTCAGCCATATGTCAGGCCAGGACTAGGATTCTAGATATATTTTCTGTCATTTTTGAACAGAAAAAGGAGACAACCGGCTTCAAGTGCCAATCTTCAAAGGCATGCAAGTGTTTGTGGCGTCACGGTGTTGAGCAACGATTGTTTTTTACGTAAGTTAAGCCACAACGTTGGGGGTGCTATGAAACTGTTCTTGAGTGGAATTTGATGTTACATATGCTGCCCTGCCCTTTTCCTTAGGTGCCCGAGTGCCCAGGAGATTACTTCTGTACGCGGCGGGGGATTGTTCGGATCCAGATTTCGCTACTCTGGGAAAGTTCAAAAGGAAATTCTGGAAGATCCTGGACCACTCCGAGCTGTCGATGGAGTAATTCAACGAACTCCACTCTATCGTTCGCTCCAAAGGAACAAGCCCTCAAGCTTGTCACATAGTCCAATGCAACTTGGTTAGTAAACAAAAAATTTTTTTAGTCTTTTAATAGGCATGAAGATGTTTACCTACTTCTACTGACAATTAATTTCTTGAACCACTTGTATTTTTAATAATTCAGGGTACGGAAGCTTACCTCGTTCGAACCATTCAGCTCCCAATGATACCAGGATGGATGCTGGATTTGGAGAGTTAGGCTCTTCATCATCGTTGCCTCTTTCAACTCTGTCTACACCGTTTGGTCCGGACCAAGGTCTCCCAATGTTGGAGACACTGGAAGAAGATTCTTCGCCCGTGACAGAAACAGGTAAACCCGTGCTTATGTTTCTTTGCACTGGTTGCAGATCCAGGTCATGCTCATTGAGTTTTACCCGCATTATTCTTGACTGACACTGCATGCGTCTTGCATTCACAAACTGGACTTTTACCTACATCCGTACCTTTTCTTTCATTTTCTTTTGCTCAGGTTTTGGTTTTTTTAATTTTGGTTTTTCTACTTTTTTTTTCACTCTTCCGGAAGATTTGAAAACTGATACGTCAGTGATTGCTGTGGATGAGATGAAACAAAGTTCGGCACCGGTTGCTTTTGCTGCGATTTTGGAGAAGCCTAAGCGAAGCTCACTCCTAATAACTCCTCAAACGGCTCTCGGCTTGCTTAAGGGAAACCACCAAGAAATGTCTAGCGAGGGAGTTGGGGATAATGATCATAACACTGCTGATGGATTTCTCACATGTGCTTTTGGAGCATCTGGGAATGAGGAAATTGCACCATCAGAAACCCGCCCAACTGAGGACATAGCCGATGTGGAAACTGCTTGGACCAAATTCTCATCTGCAGCAAGGGAAAAGCGACGAAAGTTCGGGACCATGGCTGCCCCCAGAATAGAAGCAATTGTACAGGGTGGTGGTGCTTCCTGGGCCAAAGCAAGGAAGCACATCAAGCGTCTGCGGAAAAAGGACGTCGTACCAGGAGATTCTGAACTCTTGATTCCAGCAGGTGTCTCTTTTGGGAAATCGGAATCAAATGACTCAGTCAGGCTTTCCTCCACTAACATTGAACCCGAAACTGTCGCTTCGGCTTCCCTTAGTCAGACAGAGGGAGAGCAGGTTGTCGAGTACGTTTCTTCACCTGTTCCTGAAAGTGCGGTCCAGCAGGAGACCCAGACCGAATCCCCTCTGTTCCCCAATGTCGAAGAATCTTTTGGTATGTTACCTAACATTAGGGTTTGGTCCATTTTTGCTTGTATTTGTTTTTTCTTGGCCCTTCTTTTTATCTGGTCAAAAATTTCTGGCATGTTTACTGTACCTCGGGTGTGTATTGTTGCTTCTGTAGGTATGACTTTAGCCGTTATTTATGCTTTTTCAAAATATTAATCAAAATGGTTCTACCTTGAATTCTTTCACAATGTGTTGTGAGTTTGGAGCCCGTTTTTTATTTTTATTTTTACAATTTATTATAACAGCTTATTTGTCCTCTCTACACTGTCATTTTGTCCTAAATATCCGCCTTCTTGCAAGGATCCATATATGGTAAATCCCATTAATTGACAATGAAATCTTTTCTTTTCTTTAGACTTTGGATTTGAGCGTGTAGGTGGTGAAGGGGGAGGAGATGGAGATACTGAAAATACGCTCCGTGAAAGTAAAATTACGAAAATAGAAACTCCCACGTCGTCGCCAATCCCAAGTTCAGGACCATTGGTTTCCGCTGAGATTGGAATAATCCCTGGAAAGGCTTCAAGTGGACAGCAAGGACAAATGCGGCTCTCAATGTGGAAGATTTTTGTAGTTTGTATGATCTGCGTCCTCATTGCTCTCCTATTCGTAGCAATTTTAGCAATTGAGGTCGACATTGACATTTTCCAAAAGATGCGACGTATTCCAGAAGTTGAGCTCTTTCAAACAGAAGTTTATGAACCTGTCAAGTATTTTATCAGAGACAAAATTCACAACATTTCAGATAATATTAATTTGACATTCCAATAAGCAGTGATTTATGTTCAAGGTTTTTTTTTTTCAAAAAAGTCCTGGTTCCTTCAAAAAAATTTAGTCAGAAAAGTAGAGAAAATGTTAGACGTTTAATTGCTTTATAGCTTTATAGAAGAAAAGTTAGAAGATCTGAAAAGCTTTATGTTGGTATTTAGGAATGACATTAATGATAAATTATAGACAGTTATAGTTAATGTTTCGCCAACATGGATTTTATTTGTGATTCGGTTTTCGGGAAAGATTGGGTCTCATTATTTATTCCTCATTTTTATTTGTAGCTCAGAAATCTCAAAAATATTTTACGCAGTCAGATCAATTGTGTGCATACTTAATCCCTACAAACGTTGGTGTTCAAAAATTCTGTAACCAGTTCTTAATTTTGCTTTCATTTTCAACTTCAAAACAACTATGAGTTTCCTCTTTTACCTCAATTCGTCTGAAAATGTTACTTTAGATGATCTCCAGTTCAATATGTTAATACGGAATCTTACCATTTACGTATCAAAACAATTTTAATTTGTTGTTTTAAACATTATTTTCTGAAAGTCTGTTCCGTCAGTGTTGTCAGCCAAGATAAGTTGGTTTCGATAAGGGAAACTGAATTGTTTTGGATTCCGCACTGTCTTACTTAAACTTAACTTAACTGGAGATATGTAGTTCTCAAACAGGAAGCAACCAATGCATTTGTTTCGAAAGCATACTTATATTCTTGTTCTAAATCCAACTCTATTACCTTTCTTTTCCTAAAAGGAGCGTTATTATTATTGAATCTCGAATTTTGGCAAACAGTAGTTGAGTTAAAACCAGGTGAATTAATAGTCTTCCCACTTTAATAAGTTGATGAGAGAGTGCTGGCCTTAAATAAGGAAAAACCGAGACCCCCTCTCTCCCAGCAACTTATTAAAAGGGGAAGACTGTTAGTTGCGAGTTTAGTTGTGTTGGTATTTTTAGTATTGTACTGGTGGTATTTTGGCAATAATGATTGTCATTTATTTGTAAAAGTAAAAAGTTAAGACATCGTGTTTGTAGAAGAGGGATGAACGTGCAATAACTTTTAATAGAAAGCAGGACCTGTTTGACATTACGTACTTAATGAGTAATGACCAAGGGAAGCAAAAGGATGTGAATTAACTCAAAAGTCAGTTGAAACGGATCATGACATTTATTTTCTAATCATTTAAGTTAAACATTGTAAAGTTATTATTGAGTTATTTCATTTCCAATCTCAAACGTCTGGTAACTTGTCTTTGATATTTGTCGTGGTGGTTGGCTATGTGATGTAGGCATACGGTTCGTTTTTGGTATTAAAATTTTGCAGTTTGTGCTCTTGTCTTGAATCCAAATTTTTTTAATCGTTCGGCACATTATTAGGTGTTAAAGCATCAATACTTTCATCAAATATTTATTGCGTTTCAATTCAAAACATTTTAGCTCATATTCCATGCTATCTTCTCATAATATGATTCATTGCCAGCATCATAAAGCATTCATCATCTTTGTTCTGTACAATATTTATTTACATTTTGACTATAGAATATGTTTTTTTTTCACTCCGTGAATAGTAAAATTTGAAGATTTCTTCTTGCCAAATCAACAGAGTTGTGTAAGTGGTTTCAAAGTGGTAGGAATTTCATTTTAGGAAATTTTATTCGTAGAACGCCGTTCTGTTCGTTTTGTTTAATTTCTTTGGTTTAGGAGTATGATGAGGTAGGTCGCCAGAACTGTGGAGCCAGTCACGGAATGAATCTCGGGAATTAATCTCCGGGTTGATGAGGACTCGGACTCGGCGAGCACTGGAATTTCACAAAAATAATTAAAAAAAACAGCAATGAGGAAAGCAGAGGAAAAAGTTACTATATATTGTTTTAACCTGAATTGATGGATTGAATTGCATTCTCCCCATATTCTCTTCTAGAGTTTAATCTCATGCTACTATTCTTCCCTCTATTGGAATTGTTACTACCGAGTTGAAGGCGTCGGTTACCACCTGCGGACACAAAGTTTAGGGCTGTTGGATGACTCATTTAAAATGCTTAAATTAGATTGGTTAACTCAATTGAGCTAATTAATTGACATTGCAATGGAGGAGAATGAGAGTGGCAATCAGTGTGCAAGGCGTAGTTAGTTGGAGATGGAAAATGGGATGTTGACTTACCTCTGTCAATGTAGCTCTGATTGCTACCGGATGAAGGCAAAGTGGTTGTTTTAGCCGCCAGGATTGACGGTGTAAGGGTAATAGCTACACGGACAGAGAGAGACACGTACAGGGTCAATTAATTAAAATAGAAAATGGAGAACATCGAAATGGTCTCAGCCTGATCTCCGCCCGCTCCGCCAGCACTCACTTCAACTCAATTAATAGGAAAGCTTTCAGTTTTAATTAGCCCCAATGACAGGAAAAAAATGAGCGTCTTTTTTTTTATTCATCCAACAGTATTCGACAAGGAAGGAGAATTCTATGTACTACTACTTATGTGACTGTGACCAAAGGGTATGGTCTAACAAAGGATTTCAATGGAACAGGCCAAAAGTTATGATGAAAAGATCTTTCCTTGCGGGAGGAGGAGGATGAGGATGACAAATGGATCTGTCTGTTCAATAAGAAGAGAAAAAGTATGTGGGAGCCAAGGGGGATTAGATTTTAGATTACAGAGAAAGGGGAAGCCGAGTATGTGTCGCTCTTGTATTAGAGAAAGCTTCAGTTGACACAGAATCAATTACGTCTATTATGGAGCTTAGTTTTAGAAACGAGAGAGAAAGTGCGTAGAATTTTGGGGAAAGCAGTGCGCTCCTTACTTTTTATTTTTAGAAGGAAGAGCCAGAGTTTAAAACAGGAGAGTACAACTGGATTATTTTTATTTGGTTAAAGGGTAGGTTATTCAGGGATAAAGGATAAAAACTTATACTTTTAGAGAAAGGAACTTACGGTAGAGTTTGATGAGACCATCTGTTTCCCCCAAACTATTTTTTGATAAGCAGATATAGGATCCATAGTCTTCTGGAGTTACTCCGCGGATTGTCAACCTCATGGTAACTTTGTAAACGTTGTCCAGAAGGATCGGCTCATACTTTTCTCCTGTTCGGATTAAAATCACAACTTATGATTAACCTAAAAGGCTCTTCCCCATTGGCATTGTTGAAAATTCTAACTCTCTGTAACACCGCAACTTTCTCTTTTACTTTCCTTTACCGAAACTAGCCAATGCAAAGGTTGCATAAATATGTAATTTGCAATTTTCAAATTATCTGGCGGATCGGATCGGAAGTATTCGAAGGATTGTGATTAATCATTTCTACAATTATTTATGATTATCATTATGAATTCATATGAGGGCGTTTGTACCTTCAACTGCAGAATCCTTGGAGCCTTGAGAAAGGAAACAAAAATTGGATTAGACTTTTAGACAGATTTAAGAACAGTAGATGGTTATCGGAGGTGCTTTTCAGGAATGATCCCACTCATTTTAAATCTAATTCATCCCTTGAAGTGAATTGCCTTGTTTCTTTCGTTATTAATCAAGTGGTATTTTTTATGAAGTGAGTTGTCAGATTGAGTTTAAATTATTACTTGATGAGATTTACTCTTTCCCGTATTACCTGTTAAACACTATCAAATTTTGTGCCAATCTCAAAGAAATATGTTTTAAAATTAATTTTCGTATCATTATAAACCACATTTTGAACATTGGAGGCATGTCAGAGTGAGTGTTGGAAATTGAAGAAATGAACGAAAAGGATGGAAAGGCAGTTAATGATAAATGTTAAATGCATTAAATTGATTTCTATAGTAGGGCAAAACTGTGAAAATTTTACGAGAAAAATTTTTTGATGGTTTTTTCAATTCTTTTGGAAAATGTTGATGTATGAACACCAGAGCTACCAACTCTTTTTTGTCTCCCTACCTTCATCCTTTTCCCGACATCTTTCACCCTAACCTTCTTTTTCTTTCTCTTTTCCCTCAAAGCACTCGGCATTTGATTCCAACTTGTGATAATAACCTTAACCTATTCAATTCTACCCATCATTTTTATGTTTTTTTTTTAGAATGAATGGCGCAATATCCAGTTTCTCAACATTTCATTGCGTTACCTTTGAAAACGGAACTCAATAGAAAGAATATTCCATTGAGCTTGACATTTTGGCACATGGATGATTTTTATGAGCAAATTTTTTACGAGGAGATGAAAATGCGCATACTGAGCTGAGTACGCCTGAGCATAAACTGTTTAATACAGAAGCTCCCAACTTACCATGTACAATTGTTTCTCCGTTGTCTCGTCGCCAGTAATTAATTGATTTTGGGAAAGCTTCTGAATGACACTCAAGGACAACATCTTGACCCAGGGCTGCTCCAACTAGTTGGTGAGCAATGGTTATCATTGGTGCAACTGAATTTGTAAAACAGATAATGGGATTGATTAGGTTTAGGTTTTTATACACGTTTGTTTCAGACGTAAATGTTTTTCAAAGGAATGAATTACAATGGACGATGAGGCTGATCCGTCTTGATACTGTGGGTGGGACGAAATTTGAAGCAATGCACAAGTAGACGCCTAAAAACTCAAAAGTAGTTAAAATCACCCTTTCAAACTTTCTAACTGAGGAGGAAATAAGGAGGAGAAAGGAGCGGAACCCTGAGTCTGGGAGAAAAGGGGGTGAAAGTGAAAGCAGAAAAGGGATTTCTCTCTTTCCCTTACCCATATGAAGCCTATTGACTTTAGTAAAATTCAGATGTGGACCTTCTTTGTGATCAACTAAAATCAAATCATTTTTAATTACATTTCAGCGTTGTTGGTTACATATCCTCACGTAAGTTTCCTTGGGCTGAACTTACTCAAGTGCTCCTCAATAGTGATTTTGCCCTTATCCTCCCTTCTCCATGTTATTTTTGGTAGGGGGAAGCCAGTGGCTGCACACTGAAGAGTGACATTTGCTCCCTCCCTCACAACCATGTCTGGACTCGTGGGATAGTCCAGTATATCAGGTGGCACTGAAGTGAAAGTAACACAAAAATCAAATTCAATTTCAGCCAACTACGTTTTTCCAAGAGCCGGAGCTTGTCTTTGACTTGATGGCTCCCTGCCATTGGAGTATTACACTGGCTGGACCCAGCAGAGATCCCCTTCCCGTTCCTCAAAATGTAATAACAGCCTCATTCAAATTCAAATTCAAAGTAAGAAAAAAAAGGGATTCAATTGGAAATCAAAACCCACTTTTTCTTATTCCAAAATAGAAATCTATTCTCTCCCTTTCCTTTCTTTGTTGGGAAACCATCTTTTCTTGAGGCTAAAGGGTTCTTGCGGGATAGATTGCGTTTGAGTCAAAAATATTTTCATTTCCTTACCGACAACCTGGAGGTATCCGTTCTGGCTCATCATTGGCTGAAATATAGAACACAACTTTAAACTTTTTTTTGTCAATTATACTCGTTTCATTCAAGAGAATCTTACGTCTGTATTTAATTGACACATGTACCAGCCTCTGAAAACATTAACACGAAGAATTAAATAAGTGTTTTGGTCCTAATTTTTTTTTTATATTATATTCCCGAGCTCTTCTCACCTGTCTGATTCCCGTACGCTTTTAATTAATAAGTTCCACGTCCAAGAGTCCGTATGGGATAAACTGATTCTGTTACTTCTTGTAATAACATGTGTGTGGATAGTAAGAATAGTTTGCGTATCTACTCGGACCCATGCGACCTATAAAATCAAATTACAATTTAATTTAACCAGTTAATTCTGATAAATATCCGGAGTTCTCCTCAGCTTCTTTCCTATTTGGTCTCATCATTCTTAAAACCGCAGTAATCGGGCTCATTAAGATTCCCTACATCTAAAACTTTCTCATACACCTGGAACATGGGATTAATCAACTTTCTTTACTTTCTACACTTTCCCTTTCCCAAACTTTCTCTTGATGAGCTTCCCCATTCTTTTCGTGTATATTAGTTTAGCTATTTTAAACATGCAGATTAAGCGGATAGCTTACAACGTCTTTGTACAAACTAGAATATAATTTACAGTCTAGGTTTAGTTTTTGAATTTAAAAATCCATGCCGTGATGAATGAATTCAAACTTTTTTTTAATCCCTACAGGATTCTTTTAGTAACAAGCATAGTCGGTGAAAGAGAAGTTGTGGAAAATGGATCATACAAGCTATGGCTCCATCTCACTGTGTCGTAATTTCGGTTTAGGTACACACAGAAACAACAATAAATTTTTGAATTCGTTTCTGAGTTTCTCCTTATGGAAAAAAATTGCAGTAAGAGTCAAATTCAAAAGGTTCAGTGACAGTCGGGGACTGAAAGTTTCAGAAAGTGCATTTTTTCTTCTCAAAACAAATTCAGTACCATTTCCATTCATTTGACTTTGAAGGGTAGAGTAATGGCTGTCATAGAAATACGCTGACACGGACATACTTTTCCTTCCCTGCATGTTGTTTCTGACGGTCTTAATAGCATTATAATTCAAACGGGATCGAAAAACTTGCTTCTAGAGTTCATTTATTTATTCATCCTCTTTCCTGGCCTCAGCATACTTTACATTTGGCTCACCCTTCACTTTCACCTACACTTGATGGGATTTAATCCGGATTTGCTTACTTTCTGGGGGAACCCCTTTCTCCTTTTACCCTTCCTGTTACCCTATCCAAATTCTGGAACTGAATCTCTGTCTCTATATCATGGGAAACTATGAGCTTAGCTTTTAAGGATAATCCACTGCACTCCTGTCACAGGACCCAGACAAGAGGGAAGGAAAAGGAAAGGGATGTTGTTCGAGTCCAAAGTTGGATGGAATATCCCCTTTTCTTTGTCATGCTCTAACTTAATGAGGGAGCTCCATTTGTTCATTGATTAATCTGAACCATATTATGGAATTAAGCTCCCTTTTATCTCGAACTAAAAGAATTAAAGTCGCAGTACATAAATCTATAACATGTTTTACATGGAATAACCCCATGTCCAGACCGTGTGACAAAATTTAAGCTTATTACCTTATAGGAACCAAGATTGTCGACAGTGCAAGTAACGGCAGCTTCTCGACCCAGTGGGACCGTCACATTATTGACTGGACCAACAAAACGTGGCGTGGCTGAAAAAGAAAAAGAAAAAAGACTTTATAGAATCCATATAAAATTAAACGCATTTCTGGACATGAAATGCGTGTCCATTCCGAGTTCATTTAAAGACCCCTAAATCTCAAATTTGGTATTAAAATTTTACTGATTTTGTAACAGTTAAGTTGTAACCCATTATTAGGGAAATCCTTTACAGGCTCAAACCCCATTTTTTAAGAAGAAAATACGATTTAATGATCTCGATGACTTGACTAAACGGGACATGTTAAGAAATGCTCAAGATTAAATCTGATATGTGAGGAAAGTCTTACGGCAAATTGCGAAATCAATAAAGCCTGGCCATAGCTCAACCTACAAATTATCCCTCTTATAGAAATGAGTTTTCATGAATGGATATTTCCTGTCAACCTTTCCCTTAATGCTCATTTAACTCTCAGTTTCAGAGACTAAAAAAAATGAAGGGGAAATGAGCCAAAAAGTTTCAAGGTGCACTTGAGGTCATATCAAAAGCCGCAAGAACCTCCGTCTATCGTAGCAACCCCTTGCCAAGCCAG
>Ga0194135_10001655_pt1 | contig 13378 bp, 13 predicted proteins | sample LitLau_LLRF_2013_FD_134024 | JGI IMG/M metagenome (GOLD analysis project Ga0194135, IMG submission 134024) | Freshwater sediment microbial communities in response to fracking from North America - Little Laurel Run_MetaG_LLRF_2013 (version 2) | ecosystem: Environmental > Aquatic > Freshwater >...
AACTGTGGTCCCTCCCAATACATGTTCAGCTTCCTCTTCCTGAACAGATGGAAGTTCAGTGTAGGCATGCTGAGAGAGCCCTAAGGTTGGGGGAATTTGAGCTCGCGTGTCTTTATCATCATCCAGATCTAACATTGGGGGAATTTGAGCTCGCGTGTCATCATCACCGTCCACTTCTAGCATAGGGGGAACTTGAGCTCGCGTGTCCACTACTATAGTGCCGTTTGGAATCAGATGAATTGTCTTGTCATTTCTCAAATCCATTCCCTCTTCTTTACCTTATGTTTTAAATTGAAAACTGTTAATACTTTCTTGTTTTTATCTTTATCCATCAATTTACGGATTAAATTTAGAGCTATACGGATTATTATATTTTAGAGAAGTAATACCTTGGTGTTTACTTGTAAGTATTGAAGCAGTTGATGTTGTAAGTTCAGCGGGAAGAGTTGTAGGATCGATGAAAATAGTAGAGAAGGTTTGTGGAGGATCTGTAAGGACAGTTGGAACAGTTGAAGGGACTGTTGGAACAGTTGAAGGGACTGTTGGAGCAGTTGAAGGATCTGTGGGGATCGTTGAAGGAGTTGGAGATGGAGTAGAAAGAGTTGAAGGGACTGTTGGAACAGTTGAAGGGACTGTAGGGACAGTAGAAGGATGTGTGGGGATCGTTGAAGGAGTTGGAGATGGAGTAGAAAGAGTTGAAGGGACTGTAGGAAGAGTTGAAGGGACTGTTGGAACAGTTGAAGGGACTGTAGGGACAGTAGAAGGATGTGTGGGGATCGTTGAAGGAGTTGGAGATGAATTAGGGACTGTTGGAACAGTTGAAGGGACAGTAGGAACAGTAGAAGGGACAGTTGGAGCAGTTGAAGGATATGTAGGGATCGTTGAAGGAAATGGAATAAGGACTGTAGGAACAGTAGAGGAATCAGTAGGAAGAGTTGGAAGTTCAGTGACAATAGACAACAGTTCCTTTACCACTGACAGTTCTTTTGGTTTGTAGTTGCTAATAAGACTTGATCTATTGTCATCGTTTGGTTCCTTTTTAACGGTACTTCGGATCAAAGAACACTGCGAAACCCGAGTAATTCTCATGGTAGCTCCAACGTTTAGACCCGTCTTGTGGCAGGATGGTCCGTTGCGTGTGTTTATATAAACACACCTTTCCATAACGCACTCTTTGCAGTTTAGTGGTGGTGGACAACACTCGACTACTGTCACACCGAAAATAACCAGAAACCCAAGTAATCTCATTTTGCCTCTATTTCTGATCAAACAATAAGCTCTAAACTCTGAGTTGATTATTTGACTGTGTGATTCAGATTGTGAGCCTTAGGTCAACTTAAAGCAAAGTAAATTCAGAAAGCAATGTATAGTTAGCTATGATGACTAATCATCTCATGACTAAAGACACAATTCATGTCATGCAGTACTTTTAGTTATTGTTATAATCCTAATACAGATTGTAAATCATAAAGAAACATTAAAAATATCAGATGACAAAATTGTGTTTGCATTAAATATTACGACTTTAGTCTACATTTACGTTGTTTAACTTCTATCCTTCTATCTCGTGTTTTTGTTTTGAAGTCTGAAATTCATCTACAAACCTTCTGTCTCTCTCTCTCTCTCTCGCCCCGTCCTGTTGACTCATTATGTTCCCTAAAAATCAATCTTATCTTGCTCTCTCTCTCTCTCTCTCTCTCTCTCTCTCTCTCTCTTGATCTGAATGCTACGCAAGCATTTTTTAATATAGATCTTGTCTGTCTACAGTACCTTAATCTCAAATGTGGCTACGTCAATAGACAAATCAAACGAAACATGTATGATAATGTGAAGAGAGTCAATACGACATAAACATGAGAAGCGTAGAAATAAAGTATGCTTTTTATCTGGTCTCAATGCTTTGAAACTTTATAATAACATTTCCCTTTCGCCTCTCTCATCAACTTACATTTTATTCTGGAGACATAGAAAGAGAGACAGAGAGAGAGAGAGAGAGAGAGAGAGAGAGAGTCCATGAAAAAAATAGTCATCATCATCATCATCGTTACTGATTTATAGATAAACCAGCAAGCAATTTATAACTACTAAGCATGAGGTTTCCAAACAAGGAGAAAGTAGATTTTCATGAAATCCCTAAAACTTCTGCGCTACTAAGCAGATTGGTACAATAGTCAAAGCAGTTTAACAAGAAGTCTAAGAACATCTTAGAATGCATGTACGTAAATGTGAATTACGCGATCTTTAATGTATTGAGTACTATGAATATTTTGAATTTCTTAGCATAATGTGTTATATATAGCTTTCTATGATAAAAAATTCTTTTTGAATACATACATAACAAATCAAACTTACAACATGATTTTTTCAGCACATTTAAAGCTCGAAATTCATAGAATACACGAGTATTTGTTTAAGAAGTCTAAACCTCTGTTTTTCTGTCTAATTTTACCTACCTTAATCACCAAAACAGCAACATCCATGCATGTCAGTTGTCAGTCTATTATACAATCCAATTAGAATAACGATTTCTCTACTGAATCCTTTAGAATTAAAAAACTGCCAACTAGAAATTCTACAACTCTAGAATGCATTATGTAATGACTGCTTTGTGACATTACACATTGTATCTAACCCCAAACTTTTATTATTACACCTCTACTATCTTTAATGCATTCTTAACCATACCTGTCTCTTTTGATATCTAATTATTACTACACCTACATAATGACAGTCCAGGTCCCTTCATCGTAGAAGTTTCAAGTAGTGACTACGCTCAGTGTTCATCTGAACGAGGCAAATGACATGTGTATTAATATACTAAAGAGAAAGAGATTGTTCCTAGTTCCTACTCCTAAACTTGTGGAAGGAATTTATCCATTCGCTGCGGAGGAACTAAAAAGACTGATCTCGGTGATAAATACTAATACTACTGAGGATAAGGATGAGCTTATCGGAGGAATAGAGAGCTTTTCAAGCAACGAGAGTGACCAGAAGGAATCAACTTCGGTAAGAGTTCCGCCAACGAATAAGATCACCCTACCATATTAAATCTTAAACTATGCATTTCTTAATTACTAATAAGTAAATGTATTCTTTGTAGGTGGTTCCAGTTGCTCCTCCAATACTTTCTTCGTCTCTTTAAACTTTTTATTCTAACAAAAAACAGCGTTAGATACTTACATTTGTTCATTTTTTGACGAGTACAGTATAATATCTAGCGAATATGAACCTTTCTACTGATCAAGTTTTATTGAAAGACTCGGTCAAAACTGACATTGGAGTCTTCCTGTGTGTGCCACAATGACACACCCAGCGTCTCACAAACGTGAGTTTATTAACAAGTTCATTGCATATAAATACGCATTAACTTTATTGTCTGAGCTGAAATTCATTCAATATTAATTCACAAGAAAGGATAAAATATGATAAAACTGTTTCGGATTACTAATCTCACTTAATGTTTTCTTGTTTGCCTGCTTTTTTTTGCCTCCAATCTTCGCTTTCGCTCTTGTCGACTCGCAATATGCTCCTCCTTTGTTTTCTTTTCAGCATTCTGAAAATAATACAATACACAAAATTCACTTAGTATTAACACAAGTATTAATCCAAAATTGTTATTATTGTTTGTAATCAGTTACGTCTTTCAAACAACCAATACATCTCCCAGCTTTCCTTGGAGTTCTATAGATAATCCGTTCATGTCCACTATAATTGCAGAAGAGAGACTCGTCTAATCTTCGAGAAGTTACAAAATTCTGCTTATGTGTTTTGCAGAATGTGTATTCATTCCTCGTCTTGACCACCTTCTTCTCTGGAATTGTATGGTAGCATTTCACGGGACAATCTGGATTTAATCCACCGTAGCAAATCCAGTCAGAGTGGATATCGGTTATAGAAGTTCCATCATGGAGTTTTGCTTCTTCGGTTCTTTCCACATGGCAAACCTGATTTTTGTTCGCAGGGTTTTCACATCCTTTAGTTATGTACTCAATTACCGAAATGTTTCGATATTTGAACATAGTTTTTGGTGAGTTATGTTTTTTGTCCAGCGGGTCAGCTCGCATCCACTGCTGCGACTCTTTTCCTGTTGTCCATCTATTAAAAAACAATGGAAGCCTTATAACACAATTATTATTATTATTATTATTGCGAAATTTCAATTCAAATCACCTAAAAATTTCATCCATTCGTGCTGCCCCTTCAGGTCTGTCACGGTCAAGTCGATCAGCTACAGCTTTCGGCACGGTATTTTTTAGAGGAATAGGAGGATAGTGTCCCCATTCATCCTACAAAAGACAAAACTAATTAATAATTAAACCAAAAAAGACATTAAATATGAATGTTACCTTGTTACACTTATTACAAGGCTTTCCATCCTCCCTAAAATTAAGTGTAACATTAGGTTCAATTGTGGGAACTCTTACACCTTCCCAAACCTTGTAGACTCGAAATATTTCCGCAATTCTTTGTTTGGAATGCGGACAGGTTCCATAAATTACCAACTTCTCTTCATAGTCTGTACGTAAATCACAACCAGTGTGTGAGGTAGGCTAAGAAGTCCCCTTCACTTCTCAAGACGAAGTGCATAAGAAGGAGTCCCTTTCACTTCACACAGTGTGAATAGAAAGGGACTCCTTCTGAATGAAGAGACAAAGACATTTGCTCAATGTCTGTCTCAACTACATTCATTGAGAAGTTTTCATGAATGATCATCTCAACAACCAGAAGTTCATTGAGAACTTTTTATGAATGAACATCCGGTTACTACAACCAGAAGTTCATTCATAAAAGCAAAAAACCCGGAGGCGGAGCTTGAGAGGGGAGAACCAATCAGAATACCCGAAAGGCGGAGCTTAGACCCGGGAGAACCAATCAGAGAGCTCCGAAGGTGGGGCTTAGACTCCCCGAATTCCCCGATGCTCCGCCCACAAAGTGGATTTCCCGTGATTTCCTATTCTTCTCTCGTTCTTCTTCCTCAGGTCCAGTGCCAGCGAGTCCAACGTCAGTCAAGCGGGAGCAATGACTCACTTCCAGTTCCTCAAGGGCTGTCATTCCCCGGAAGTGGAATTGAATGACGTCGTCGTCCACAGCGTTTGGACTGTGGCGGAAACTGAGACGCTTCAGGTTCCGGAATCCCCGCAATAAATCAAACTTGGTGGCCAACGGAACTTCTTCTTGAGGGGAAATAAAATATCGTTCCTCTCCTTCAGAGCAAAATCTCCGAAAACTTCCTTGAAAGTGCATTTCATTCAAACTCAACCGTTCCAGTTGGTTCTTTGAAAGCCATTCCAAAAATCGCCATCCAACTCCCAAACTTCCTCGCCAAATTTCAAGCCTTTTCGAGATGAAAGTACTTTCTACCTGGAAGTCTTTCAGTGGTGTCATTTCTCCCAAAAAGCCCCAGTCACGGATGACGACACGTCCTACACCAAAAGGCCAGAAGTTCCTGTGTGTCTTCAAATGGACCTTTTTTAGATGAGCGCCAGCGGCGCTTCTTTTTCCTGGGTTCTCTGTATTTTTCTTTTCAGGCTGCATATTTCTGGTAGAATTTACCTATTCTATGAAAAGTCTCACCATGAATATCAACTCCTATGATAAGTCTTTACTATGATAAGGTGCATTCTACAAAGTATCCTACCTATGAAAAAAAATCTATGATTTGTCATACCTATGAAAAGGAAACTATCACATGTAATGCACTCGCAGATGCGTCGTTTAAACGCTTCCCACAGATTCAAGCCATTTTGCCCACGACTATTAAGTTCACTAAAACGGACGTCTAGTTCTTCCAAATGGGGATGGTAGATTAGGAACGTTTCGAAAGCAGCACTGTCTTTGTAAGCAATCATTGCAGTCAAGGACTTCAACTGTCGGAGAGTCACTGACCGAATGTCGGGATGGAGGTCATCGAAGGAAATCCAGGCGTCCACTGGGATGAAAACTTCAACGAGCGAATTATTGCAGTGTCTTCGAAGGAGATTCAAGAAGGACCTCGTGAAGGCACTCCTGGTGCTGTGAACTTTCACGTACTTGGTCAGCCGAAGACTTTTCAAACGCGGCATTTCCAAAGCTTCCAATTGCTGAATGTTTCCAACGGAACTGTCGTAGTCTACGGCGGCAAAATGGATTTCATAATCAAACGTTCCATACACCTTAATTTGGCTTTCAGTCCTTATCGAAACGACGAGTCCTTATCGAAAAGACCGGCAGCAACTTCCAAAGATTTTAAAACGATAAGGACGGCAGAGTTTTTAAATCCCCCGAAGCTTTTGATGTTATCCAAGAAATCCGACGAGACTTGTCTTGCCGCTTTCAAGTCGGAGATGCGGCAAAATTCTGCTGGTGATCTAAACCACAGACAGAAGTACACATAATCATATAAACGACAATTAACGTCAACTCATGTGACACGAAACAGAACGGCAGTTTTCCACGTCAATTATGAAAGCCGGTTATTTCAAAATTCAAACTTACCAGACTTTTGGAAAAGACTGCTTGAGCAAGTCGCGCCATTTTCATTCTTCTCTCTTCGTCGTTGTCGTCGTTGTCGACAACTTCGGAATGCACGACAGCCGAACCTCGTTTGCGTGATCCAGAAACTGCACCACCCCCACTTTTTCCTTGCGACGATGACGAAGACGTTGTCACTTTCCAGACGGAAAAACCCAAACGATGCCTCAGTCTTTGGCTTACCTGCGCATAAAACCAAAATGGAAATTTAGAAAAAATGTTTAGGTTTATTGGCAATCACAAGGGATTGAGCTTAGGAAAAATAAAAAAAATCATTTGATTGAGGCAATCGCAGCTATTAAAAACTTGAGCTAAAAAATGAGTTTTTTGCCAGAAAATAAAAAGAGATAAACCAAGAAATGTGAAGAGAGCTCTTATTATAATCGATTAATTATCTATAATGTGTTTTCATTAAAGAATTCTTGAAAATTATTAAGTTTCCATTAAAAGAAATTGGTTGGGTTTTATAAATTTACCGTTGGGGATTTTTGGGTTTTGGTTGCTTGAAGTCAGAATTATGCAACTAGTAAGAATGGTAGGAGTGAGTCAGAAATTGGTAGGATAGGATTAATAGCACCCAATGATGAATGAGGATTCTGAGGATGAACAGCAGAAATTTTACCATTCGGCTTAAACTGTTAAAAGTTTAAAGGCTGCAAAGTAAAAATTTGCGTAAGATTCAACCGATAAGGGATTGAACATTGAATTGTACAATAAATTGTATTTTGGGGAAACTTACAAGGGGTTCAGTTTTTATTTTTAATGAAATTTATAGTTACTTATTTTTAAATTAAAACTTCGTGGAGCTTTAATGAAGACAGTTGTGAAACGAGAGGAATTATACTTTAACAAATTTGTTACCAAATCGGTGTTATTTTAACTTAGGTATGTCATGCATTAGCTGATACGTTATTGGCCTATGATACTAAATACAAACTTTCTATATGTGAAGCACAGGCAACCCTTACTCAGCAAATGATGTGAGGCTCTACACTTACTGTAATATCATTTAAATTTTTTTTGCTCCTACTGACAAACTACTTGTCTGGGGTAACTGAGATTGACGAATTGACACTCATAGTGTCTCAAGCAGGTCTCAACTTAAACTTCTTGAGGATTTAAGGCTGTCCATATGCAGTTGGGGCGACGTAATTAAGCGGAGAGAGCGCACGACTTAATGATTTTATGGGGGCGGCCGGTGAGGGAAGAGGAGGTGGAGGAAGAGAAGGTCACGTATGTCCAATCTCACCGAAAGTCCACACTGTCAACACGACCTCCTCCTACTCTTCCAAATGTTGAGTCCTTAAAAATCGTGATGGATGTCAGGAAGGAAGTTGTTTGTTCTTAGGTGAGGTCAGCGTGCCATAGCAACGCAACCGGCTGCGCCTATGTATGCATTCGACCCCCGCTTCCAAAACTTCTGCAAAGCATTGCTCCAAAACTATCCAACCGATTCTAGTTTTTTCCTTTATGCATGTGTAATTTGTATGTGTCTTATTGTCTTTCATTCCAATACCTGGGCTATAGAGATCTGCTTGGCGTAGGTTTTTGAATTTTATGCTAATTTTAATATTTACTTCTTTTATTCTTCTTCTCATAAGCGTACAGTACACCTTAAGCCAACAGGATTTGAATATTTAATGAACAGTTCTTACGAATAAGAAAGCACTTTATTAAATTAATAAAAATTACAGCAGAGCGGTAACAATAAATAGCTATTGATTCAATGCAACTTTCAGAACAACATTAATAGAAACTCCCCTTATTTGTACTTTTTACTTGGGCATGTCTAAAGTACAAATGAAATAAAACTATCATAAGAAATATCGTACAACTAATTGTAAGATTTAAGCATGAATTTTAATTAACATTTAATTAATCTTTGAAACAATTACTCAGACTAATACACTGTCATTTTCGTTTAAGCTTTATTTCACTGTGCACTGCTATAATTATTCGCCACTAATATTTTAGATGATAATTTAGGGCAAAACAGCATTCAAGGTTTAATACCAAAAAGTTTAAGCCAATGAATCTGAATCCTGCAGTAAGGGAACTGGATGCAGTGAGAATGGAATTTCCTAGCTGCGAGTGATTATTTACTATAGGTGTGAATAGTAGCAGTCTTAGCAGTGAGAACAAAGGAGGACGATACCGCAATTACCGCAGTCCTACAAGGAACCTTAATATACATCGCTTGCTACCATTTAACAATAGTCTAAATCAGAATTCCTTCCTCTTTTTAAGAAGAAAGTTTAATCCGCACAAGAGACCTTTCTGACACTGACGTGCAAAGTTTTTAAACCAGAAAGCAAGAATCCCACAAACTAACTTAAAACGCCTGATCGCGCTCTTGTGTGATTCAGCGATAAGAGTCAGTAAGGCTAACAGTAGTCCACATGAATGGAATACAAATTGGGTCGAAATATTTCCCTGAATATTAATTCGTCGCGGCTCGTAAACCGTTCCATTAGGAGGCTTGTACGACATATTACGTATCTTGTTGTGAACCCCTGACTCAACGATAGTCCACATTCTTTTAAGCACTTTGATGGTTCCGTAGCGTTTCAATCGCCATCCTATACGTCGAGTGTAAATGAATTCCTCTCCTACATAAATATCCGCTTTTACGTTCATTTGTCGCAATTTCTTTTGTAACGGTTCCAAATCCGAGCGCCAGCCTAACAAAGCTTTATTCTTCTGGCATTTTTCAAAGAAATTGACGTAGACGCCAATTTCTTCTCTAAATGCCTTTGTGCGTATGGAACCAGATGGTTTCCATAATTTGAGTTGCGCATCAGTATACTGGTTTCTGCGGCCTTTTGCTTCAAAACTGAAATCATCAATACAGTTACTTGAGTTTCCAAATAACTTGAACAATTCTTCAAAACCATCAAAGCAAATATTTTTACTGTATATATTGTATCCAGCTTTAATTATCTGAGACATTCGTGTTAAAGGAACTAACTCCAATGATTTGGTTAGCGTGTGAATATTATCTCCTTTGTAGGCATTTGATAGGATTAATATTGCAAGGAGAACGCAACCACAATAGCAATAGAGGGGACCCCTTCCTTTGTAGTTGGTTGCGCGAAGATGAGATTGTTCGAGAATCATTGCCCAACCGATAAACAACGCATCAAAATCTTTCAGAACATTTTTCAACTTGAAGTCGTTTTCAATGAGAGACAGAACTAAAGGCCAGCCAAAGACCGTCATGAATATCAAAACACAAACTAACTTGGTAAATGGCATGAACAAAGCTAGATAGTCAGCTTTCTCGCTGTACGAGTTCCCGCAACTTAAGTAGGTGTACCTATCTTCATTTTTTACTAGGAGGATTTCGTATACACTCTTATCCATAAATAATAGTGGTACTTCATAAGAAATGTCCTCACTCGTTCCCTCAAAATATTCGATATTTCCGAGTGATGAATTGTACACTAGATTCATCTTGCAGCAAAAGCATCAGGGTCATCACGTCGTATGAAAGTGGTGTTAGGAAAAATAAATTCAGCAAATCCGCGATCAATCAAAGAAGACCAAGGACGCGGTATGAGATTTCCAAGAGTAAACTTAATGTTGAAAAAATCCCAGGAGGTTGTTGTAGTCTCCACTCTCAATGGGAGGAATTTAGAGAAATCTGAGAGAAAAGTTGCTTCGTTTCTCCAATTAGTTTCAGAAATGGGAATGACAATGTAACCGTGTTGGATTGGGCAGAATGGAAAAACAAAATGCATGCTTTGAATCGACAAGTAGGGTCTAAGTTTACCAGTTAACTTGGGATTGATTTGTAAATTATTCGCTTTCAAGTGAAACATCCAAAAGGTCTGGCCTCTTACTTGATAAAATGATTCACTATTCCAGAGTATCTCGATGTGATAGTTCCACAAGTTCCTCATCCACATTGAAGCATTCTCATTGTGTACTAGTAAGTAATACGTCGGCTGAGGTGTTGCTGCTATGAAACCTGTACAATACTATCAAAATTACGTTTGGATTAATACAGTTTTCAAACAAAATGTAAAGTATCTTACTCCAAGCTTCCTTTTCGTTTGTATTAGAGTCAATTAATTCACGAGAAGTATCAAACAGATTTGTGTTTTCCCTCGTTTGGGAGTGGTGCACTATATGCGGAGCGTCCACAGGCTCTGGGAAGAACAAATCAAACTGAGCTCGGCAGTGCCATCGGGATTTGGTTGATTTGTCAGAATGTTTTATTACTTCGTTGTAGTGATAAGAACAATTTTGTTCGGATTTCGGTGGAATTTTTCCATACAAAAAAGTGTGAGTAAGTTTATCGCTAAACACTTTAATTTTGTTCGTACAATCTTTTAAATTAGCTGCATCAAATCTAGTTAGGTAAACTGGAGATTTGATTCCGACAATTTCGATTCCTTGGTAGTTTTGGATGTTCACGAGACATTGGCTAAAACGCGAAACGTATTCGTTTAGATTTTTGATAGCCTGACCGGGATAGCCCGCTTGTAGTGGCCAATGTGCGCTTTCTCGATTTCCCATCAATTGATACAGATCGGGTTCCATTGCAAATGTATTCAAGATTTGATTACATTGCAAACAAAACGCGTATATTAACCTGTGTAAAAGTGATGATTTGGACATTCCGGAGATTCTCTAAGTTTTCTATGTTTCAAGCTTGCAATTAGTTTCTAAAGAGCCATATGGTAATTGTAGAGGGCTTGTGCTTCATAAGAACTAAAAATGAGCAACACATTCATTTGATATAACGACGGTGGTTAGAATCTGTGACTCGGGGTGTGTAAATAATTCTCTATCAATAAGGAGCATTTTAAACTAATGAAAGGTACCTAAATGTCAAAGAGGAAATCCCAATAAAACTCAAGAAGTATAGTTTTGATGCACTTAAATTATTCATGTGTTGCTTTACTGTTTTCAAATATTCATCGTTGCTTCGTTCGCTTCACCATTATCACCATGCATACTTGTGTATGACTGAACCGTGAAACTCACTCCAGAAATTCCTTACCTAAAACCTTCCTCCAGGGAAGTTGAGCTATTTTCTGACTCGGGGATACCTCTGAAACATGAGGCATTGCAGAAAAGGTACTTGCATGGTGATTTCACTATCACATCAATCAGAGTTTTCATGTGACGGGTGATACGCTTTATTCTTTAGTAGGTAGTAGGTATAGTGGCGATAGCCCCGTCTCGTTGTACTGAAAATGGTAAGCGAGCAATAGCCACCTATGGATTGCCCCCTGTAGCTGATTGCTTCCCTAATCAGTTGCATGCCATCCCACAAACAAAACACTACGGATTCATTTATTAATCCAACTGAGACGGGAACACGCAGTCACCCCCCAAACCCAAAACCCAATGGGTGCAGAGATCAAACCCTCTATGAGTTCTATAGTACAATGTGCATCCAAACCTAATGAAACTGAAAAATTGTATCCTTCAATATTCCAACAGATGGGAGGACATGGGCTTGCCAGAGCTCTCATTAAACAACAAACAGGAAAATTTTTTGTATTATTTGATTGTGGGCCTAATTCTGAGCTATGATGTAACATTTAAGTCCTGCCCTGAAGTCCTTGACCAACTCTCCATAATAATAATTCACGGAATGCGAGAAAAACTCACATTTCTTGTAATTTACTAATTGTGTATACAACAGGTATGATGTATACACAATTTACAGGTATGATGTATACACGATTTACTCGGCGTATTCATAACTTATAATTTAAAGGTTTACATACGTTGGTAAAAAATGACGTTTAAAGACCATTTGGCTATATTGATACTTCTTAAAATACGACAGTTTGCTAGAAAGAATAGATATGCCAGAGTGTTTTACGCTATTGATTAGATTTTCTTAATCTCCAAATGGAATGGGGATTTCTCTGTTGCTTTTAAATAATTTAACAACTTGTTTGGTAATGTGCTAAAAAATAGCACGTAAAGCTTAGGTTTAGTCCAAAGAATATTGGCGAAATAAATATTTTATTAAGTTTGGACATTTCGCATTACAACGTGCACATAAATAATATATCGAAACACGTTTGTGATGAACAATAGAAACGACATCGTTTAATACTTCGGAATTTTACTTAATTTTATCAAAAACATAAAGTAGATTTCCGGGAAAGCCACCAAAATAGGTCTATTTTCATCGGCTATTTCCAGAAAGACTATGCCTCAAAATTGTTGTATGATACGAAGAAAGCATTTTTCTTTGTGTTACAGATTTAAAAATTCATAGTCAGTATGGAGTCACTTCCTTTAGGGCAGTTTAAGGGGGTACTTTTTTGCAGTAAAATTGCATTTTTAGCTGACAAAATTGCAGAAATTGTAGCCATGCACAACCAAATCTGTATAAAATCAAACAAACAAACATCTTAAACAATTGAGATTAGATGCTCCAATTAGAACTTTCGTGCCTTTTTAAATGTTTTATCTGAAATTATATCTGTTTGTGAGAAAGCGACACACCAGAGCCCACCCGAATCCCACCTTAGAGTCAAATGATGATTCAGAACAACCGGAAGCACGTAAGCGTAGGATAACGGAACCACCTAAAACCCTGCGTGCTCCAACTAGTTCCACAATTAAAGCAGCAAGTATCTCAAGCGACCCTAGTAGTGAAGTCTAACCAGCAAAGACTAATGTCACATCCCCCATGCATTCATACAGCGAAGAAATTGATCTGAGTATAATCGTGGAGCAAAGATCAGCATCTGAAGTTAGCATGCAATCTCTCACAATGCGGAACTCAGTACGGATCAGAATATAAGGACACGGGACAGTTACCACACTGTCGACAAAGCGTTTCGACACAAAATGTCGAATGTTTCATCTGCTGATGGTCATTATCAACAGAGAA
>Ga0194135_10001656_pt1 | contig 13372 bp, 10 predicted proteins | sample LitLau_LLRF_2013_FD_134024 | JGI IMG/M metagenome (GOLD analysis project Ga0194135, IMG submission 134024) | Freshwater sediment microbial communities in response to fracking from North America - Little Laurel Run_MetaG_LLRF_2013 (version 2) | ecosystem: Environmental > Aquatic > Freshwater >...
GAAACCCGACTCAGGCCTCACACAACGCGCGCGAGGCAAGGAAGAGCTCCTGGAAGGGATCCCCCCCTTCGAACCACCTACCAATATAATGCTTACGGCGCGGTCCTTCTTCTCAACCCTGCAGGGCCCCATTTCATTTCAACATGGATCTGACTTCAGATCCTTGTTCTACGCATCGTCCTGAAGATTTTGATATATAGCACGACCCCTAACTCGTCTGGCACCTGAAAAACTTACCTAGTTAGAACCAGCTTTAGTTTTTTATTAAATAGAAAGATTTACACGGAATTTTTTATTCATTGTGATATAGTGAAAGCCAGAGGCCTGAGCGACTCTTGAATCGCGTCTCAAAGGTATCTGTTGATGAATCAGGACCCCGTCTTGTTGTAGTTCGACAGCCATATGGTCCCGATGGAACAAAGGGATTCAATGCTCCTCGCTTTCCAAGGAGAGCTGGAAGTCTAGCATCATCCCGAGATTCCAGCGGAAGTAACTAAAAAACGTAAAATGGAACAAAAATTATCCAGAAAACTCCACCAACTTGCCACACAGCTTCTAATTTCATGGTAAATAAGTACCAACTAAATTTTATGCAAACCAGGTGCTATTTTGTAAATCTCATAATACGAAGTTAACTGATGTACCCGTGTGTTTTTGTAAATAGTAAGCATCTAGTTTCGTGTAACATAGTGATGATCGTAAAGCACTTTAAACATAACTGCAAATATAAATTTAAAGTGTACACAAATGAATACAGAATACCAAGACCACATAATGTTCAGACGCGTGAAGCACAACAGTTGAAAACTGAATTTTCGAAGCAGAATGTAAAGCATTTTATTGCCTGTAATGAAAAAATCCAAGAGTCTTGTCAAAAAAGTGTAACGTTCTCATTGTCTTCTTCGTCTTCGTGAAGTATTTTAAAATCGTGAAACTTGTAACGTATCTTGTCGTGATGATTTAAAATTATGGAACACACGAGTTAACTTAAGTAAACGTAAAGAATAGGATTAGAATTACCTAGCCATAAAAAGCGAACGAACGTAGGAATATTAAGGTCAGATGTAAGTTAAAAGCTGATCCCCTACCCTTCTTCCACAACTTAACGTAGACCAGTTATAATTTGAATTTCAACTTGGCTAATAGCAATGCATTTAAGTAACAGCAACAAAGCAAATTTTTTAAGGATCTAAAAAGTAATAAGCGTCCTTTCTGTAAAACTTTTTTAAATATTCTCCATCGACTTGTAGAATTATAAATATATATATAAAAAGTTAACCAGGGAGGCAACTAATAGAACGAGATATGAATTTTGCAATCTCCAAACTGAAAAGACTGGAAAAATAGAAACTATTATAACTTTTAATTTCAAGTAAATATAAAAACCATTTAGTTTGTCGGTGTTTCTGATGTGTAGGAACCGTAGGTTACGAATCAATTTATTCCACTCGAGAATAAAACAAAGAGAGAGGCGAAGTGGCAGTTAATCTAATAAATTTTGAATGATTAAGAGACTAAATAAGGAAAAGAAAACCTAAGACGCTTCAATAATTATATCAAACATTGTGAATTTTTAAGAAGGAAGGATGAATTGATGACGACTTGTATGAATGTAAGACAAAACTCATTTTGCTGGGCGATTTTTCACAAAAGTTTGAAACACGGGTTTGATTCAGTGTAGTTGTGAGTGTGTGTGTAACGTCATAAATCATTAAGTTAATTAGTTTTGTATACTTTTCTGAGTATGTTTGGCAATCATATGGAAAAATATGATGCTGTATGCTAGGAGATGTCTGGAAAAGTTTGTTTGAACCGCATGATGTTACACAACAACCACACCCCATTACAGTACAAGTTAGAATGACACAAAAAGAATGTATGTGTGTGTATAATGAACTCTTTAATTGACTGTTGGAATGCTGCTTTGATTAATTTGCTTCTCGTTTATATTTATCTGAGTACTCATGAATACTGATGATGATCGAGTCACGAACAAACAAATAATACATATGTACGTAACTGGTGTAATAATATAAAATAAACTCACATCATTTCCAGTACATCACTGCACTACTTTACAGCACACAAGCCTTTATTTTAATTATTCAAGCGCTTATCATGAAGCTTATCATTTGCAGCCACCTCTCCTGCTTGCAACCACCAAATAGATTTAATATACTTTGCAGGGTTACCTTTCTCTATTGAAAGAAAGTTGAGTTATTGTTGTTGTCATCGTCGTCTGATGTTCCTCCACCGAATCTAAATAATATTAGTAGTTGCTAAACACGTTAGTTAGTAGGACTGTCATATTCATAATACACACATATACATACACACCTATCAATTTTGTCTCATCTTGCTCATGTATGAAATGACAAGTCTCCAGGTATTGGTTATCATCTCTAGTTTGCTTATCTCAGCACTGGATCTCGAGAATGGTTGGGAACTAGTAAAAAAAAGTGTCTCCTTGTCCTTCACTTAGGGCGTATAACAGTTGTGGTGTTCCTTCTACTTGCGAAGATAACTTATTACACAGAAAATTGCATATCGTAAAATGAAGCCTGATTTGCACGTTAGAGTTGGACACACACGCTAATTATTATTATGATTATTATTCTATGAGGCTAGAAAAGATTGCTTTTCATTTGATAACATTGAAGTATTGACGCGAGTGTGTGGCGACACTGCAACCTGTTAGAAACCCACGATATAGTTACAGATTAGAGAAAGAAGTTGAGTTTGGGATTTCGTTGTTGAATAGTTATTTTTATGGGGAACATAGTAAGAGTAGGAACCTAATATGTATAATATGTCGTGGAATAAGAATTAAGGCTCAAGTGATTGGAAACGTATTATGCAAACTGTGTTGCTGAAGAGCTCTATATATATATATTATTACGAAAAGATAAGTCCTTCTTCCATTTCCTTCAAAGTAACGTAACTAGTTGGCTAAAGAATTATGATATTACATAACTAGTGAGGGTTATTCATTAAGCATAATGCAATAAACGTATAAAGAGAAGTCACGGACGGACGTCGTCCGCCTACAAGAATAAATTTGAAAGCCAAAAAGACAAGGAGACTAACTAACTAATTCATTTCCCTACGAGTACCCCACCCACATACATTGACTTAGGGAGGATTAACTAACGTAGTAGAAGGTAGACTCATAGCTCATGATTATTATTATTAGTTGCACACGAAGATAAGTTACAGAGACAATATATGCAGTAAGATTTCAAGAGAAATACCTGGAAATTGTTTCGTTGATGGTGTTAGGATAGCTGCTCTGTGAAAGTATTATGAACTCTCTGTGGTCACACATTTCGTGAGTTATCTCCGCTCCTACTAGTGAATGAATGAAATTAACCATGCCTCGAAATTAATTGTTTCGTGTGCTTCTGTCGACACTTGCCTTCCTCCTTGAAGGTCTCAAAAATACGAATCCCTTCTTGTGTAATAATGTATAATAAGGCTTCTCTCGAAAAAAAAATCAGAGCACTTGAGGATTTGGAAATCACGGTGCATCTTAAATATATCAGGGATATAATCACACATACACACACATACAGACCGATGAGTTTAATGAAAATCATGTTAATTGACGCAAGTTCACTAAACAAAACACAAAAAAACTAATAGACTATTAAGCGATGAAAATGTACTTATCTCTCTGTCAATCAATCATCACACATCTGTCTAATGAAAAAGTAACGAGAAGCTTTCTTAAGTAACAATTAACTAACATTAAGACTCCGCGTAGGTTACACTTTAAGCATTTAAACTTAGTCTAAAATGCAGACAGGCAAGTTGATAAATCGAATCCAATCCAGAAAGTGTCTTCACTTCTTCTCTATTACATACGACTACCATTACCATAAACCGTAACCAATTGTTGATGATGATTTCATTCTAACAGAAAACAGCAATCCAAGACTTAATCATTAAAAATTAGATCTCTTTCATTATTACTCTTTATTATTAGTATTATTGTAAGAACTCTTTCTTCAAAGTTATATTTCGGTATACAATATGAACAACAACCACCACTTTAGGGAAACAGATAATTAAAAATGTACTGGAGTTTATGGCGTCAGTGCGCTCCACAAATCGCTTGCTTCGTTTGTCATACATTAGACTTGCATTTTGAATCATAGTATTTATATGTCAGTGTGCTAGTTGACCTCAATTGTCTCCTATGTGTAAAATAGCGACTATTATTGTAGCTTGTTGTTGTAAGTTGTATAGGAAGTCAAGAAGCGACAAAAAGTGACGTTTTGTGTTGTTTTTTGTACCTTAAATAGACAGGAGGAGTTTATATAAAAATGCTGGTCTATAATTCTATTCCGACATTTCTTATTGCATGTCGACATTAAAATTCTGACCTCTCTATTAATCACGATATATATTATATTTAACTAGCATGCAGCATGTGTCAAATACCACGAGAAAATACTATCACAACGAGATTCTCTTTTGGATGGGTTTCGAAATTGTTAATCGCTTAAAGGAACGTATATACAGTAGGGTGGTAGTGTGTAAATATTATTATCATTATCATCATTAAGACCTGTAGAGATATTTAAGGTCTAAAAGTCTAAACTGAAAAGGATTTGTTAACAGATGGAAACTTTAGAGACTTCAATTGTGTAACTTAATGTAAATACGAAGCAAAAAGGAAACGGATTCAGGCTGAATTGTGTGTTCTTCTCTATCTTGAAATAAAAAGATTTTTAATTAATTTAAGTATTCACTATAAGTATACTCTTGTGTCAATTTAATTATCTGTAAGTCATACAAACAATCGTTGAGTAGTAGGCTAGGATTATAATATGCGATTTGAGTTGCATGGAATCGACTAGGCGAGTGGAGTGCTATTGTATTTTTAGCATTTGCTAAGTTTTGTTCGACATGAAATAATGATACGTATATGAATCAATAAGTAATTTTAAGAACAGAAACCAATAAAAAACAAAAAATTGAAAATCCCTAAAAAGAGGTAAAATTGAAAAAACCCTTAAAAAACGGACAACTGCAACGTATAAAACTGTAGTATGAAATGTACAAGAGTAAGTAGGCCGAGGGAGTTAGGTAAGTATACGTAGAGAGATACTGTAAGCACTGAATTGCATGATCAGTTCTGGAATACATTTTGGAAATGTTGAGGCTAAAGGTTAACTTGTTGAAGCGTAATCTCTTGTGAAGGTGTCGGCTATGTATTCTTCGACTTTGTAACTGTAACCTAAGACGCTACATACCTTAGTTCGTAAGTGATCATAATTACGTTTACTTGTTTAGCTAAGTAAGTATTCTATATAAGACTTTCTGTATTTAAGGTTAACTTAATGAAACGAAAAAGCCAAATAAAAATAGAAAACAAACTTTCCTCTCGTCGTCCATATCAATTATTTACTTACATCCGCTCATCATTATCATTTATCAACCGTCTGATGATCCAGTCTTGGATGACCAAAATTGCCGTCTACGAGGTGAGTAATAAGAAACAATTCACGTGGTCCCACATTCCATTCTATCGCAAATGTTTATTGCTGAGTTATAAATTTTTAAATATGAAGAAGTACATCCTCCGATACAAAATTATTTCATAAAAATAAAAATTAGAACCATAAACCATCATCATCAGGTTGTTGCTGTTGTGTCTGCGGAGCATTTTGCTCGACACCATCGTCATCGCTTAAATTACCACCACCACCACCGGCACCGTTTCCACCGTCACTATCTTCATCTGACTCCGAAACTTCGAGATCTTCATGAATGTTCCTTGGGGTTTCCGCACCGAGTGGTAACTGTCTCCGCCCTGTTTCAGATAAGATAATATTAACTTGAATTACTATAAAACATATTCGACTTTTAAACCATTTCATTAAATCCTCAGTTCATACCAGGAGTAGTGTGTTGAGTTCCCATCATTAGCATGGCAGCTACAGCTTGCTCACTGTCCATGTCGTACCTCATCATTTCATTCGCTCCACCGTCTCTGTTGTCGGAGCCACCATCATCACTTACGTATTCCCCTATTTAAATAAATAAATGAATCAGAATTCTTGCAAATCAGCTCTGCTTGCGTATTGCTAAAGCAAAGGTATATGTAGTTCAGGCTCTAGATCATACCTTCTTCTCTATCTGCATTGCTGAAACCCTGCATAAATTCATCCTGTCCTTCTTGTGAGCTTTGTGAACCACCTATTGGAACCTGTATTAAGTCTTCCTCGAATTGCATGTCGTCAGACACAGTTTTGGTGACCTGTCCTAAGTCTTCCTCACCGAATTCTCCAGGGCTCTGTTACACACAATCAACAAAATTGAAACTCCTTGAATAAACACAAAATATTAGAGATGTATGAATGTCTAAACAATTACAGCAGGATCTTCTACAAGTTCCATATCAGCATCATCCTCGTCTGAATCTGGAGGGGAATTGTCTTGAGATGGAGGACCAGATTGGCTATCTCCAAAGGTCATGTCCGAAATTTGTGAATCGCCAAACTCCTCGTAAATATTGAATTTCGAGCGTGCAATATTTTCTTCTAGAGTTGTCAACTGGTCTCTAAATGGCTCAAGGAACTCCTGAGCTATCGTAATCAACTGTGATCCTTTCTGGTCGTAAAGGGAACCTGGTCCATTATATTGTTTGGCATTGTTCCATATTAACTCAAGATCGTTGAAGAACTCCGTTCGATTATGATACTTATTGTCTGAAAGTATTCAAATATTAACAATGACTATATCGCAATTTAAGAATCCTAAGTAATCAATCGCTGTAATCGGTATTAAATGAAACTTCAACGGGATTTTATCACAGCTCTAGATAAATACTCCAACTCCTAATTAATTTGTATTCACCTTGATTTTTCTTCTCCATTGTTTCGAGATCCATTGGTTTCTTAATGTACTGATAGTAATCCTTTATCTGTTTTTTGTTCACAGGTTTTAAGAAAGCATAATTGTCCGGCATTAACTTCATCTTGGCTAAACACTGGTTCAGGATGTACGCTAGTCCGACCTGAAATAAGACAATAAATATCAAACAAGTGCTTTGACGAATAAATGTCTACGAAATAGCGCACCTGGTCGTTGTCTAATAGTGGATTGATCATTCTTTCTAGATTTCCAAGTTGATCTGATTTTTCTGTCAGCCTTTGTTTGCATCTGGTCAGAAGATTGTTCGCGTACTCTGTGATTAAGCCACCCAGTCCTGAAATTATGGAAGTCAATTAGTTTTAGTCACACTGTAATAATTTAGGCCGTCTCGTCCAACTAAAGAGCAATCAACTCACCGTTATAGATTACAGAGTTTTCATAGATTAATGTAACATCCGCCAGGAAATCAGAAGATATTGTGTATCGTTTTTGTCGAATGTTTTCACGAATAGTTTGGAGGTCCATGGGATTCGGCACTTTTTCCAGATAGTCAGGAAATCGCTAAGATTTGAAAAAACGGTAGTTAGCATATTGAAAAACAAGTAGAACATATTTGACAAGAGTTTAGGTTACCTTTGTATCGACAGGTTTCAAGAAATGAGAACTATCACTCATGTCCCTGATCTCGTTCAAAATATTTTCGAAAATTCCACAAATGACTACAGTTGGGTCTATCCTCCTACGATTAGTAGTTTTTCCTTTTTTAGTCAAATAATCACAATGCTCATCAGTACTAGGCTTGCTTCTCTTTTTGCCTTTCTTGGGATTAGTCATGGCATCTTTAGGAACTTTGAGTAGCAAAGTACGTCGCTTCAGATCTTCAGCGTGTTTCACTATTTTACTAGACAGCTGAACCTTTGTTCCGTCAACTCGTACGAGTTCTTCATCTTCAAAATCGAAAGTCTTTTCTATTTCTTCTTCCTCTTCTTGAGTCATAGCGACATTTACTCCGGATGACGATGTCTGCGATGGACTTCCACCTCCATTGTTATACAGAGGACAAGCTTTGTTGGTACGCATGTGACCAACTTGTCCACAAGCTCCACATTTCATCTTCAAATCTGGCTTTAGTTTCACCTTCTTCTTTCTTGGAGCTGTATTCTTTTGCGGCCTCGACATACCTCCAGAGCCACCACCACTACCTGCTCCGTCATCACGACCCGAAGAATCTTTCTCCTGATTCCGTTTTAGACGACGAAGCTGTTCTTGAATCCTTCTCTTTTCTTTTTTCATCTCTTCTTTCGCTTGATCATCAAGTAGAGCGAACTGTCGAATGAAGTTTTCGTCTTTAGTAGTCCTGATTCTCATGTAGATGTCGATAATCGCGGCTTTTCGAACAATTTCTGATCTGGTGAACTCTTTGCCGTCAGCTCCTTTGAACTTCCTGCAAATATTATGAATCACCACACAAAAAAAGTTATTTCATAATGAAACGAACTAGAGCGTATCTTGTAGTCGAGTTGAAAGTTGTGAAACAAAATTAAATATCCTCCACTCAACATAGTCTAATGTAGATTTTGACTATCATTTCTAGTAAGCGTATAACTTTTGTTAAATAGGAAAACATACCTGTGAATTTTTAAGACCCTTCCTGGATGGTTCACTAAACCTGACAAAGTTTGCGAATCTTCTTCCTCCTTTTTCTTTTTTCTAGGCGACTTGTCTTCATCTTCAGAAGTTTTCTCCCCAAGAATGAGCTTTTGCAACTCCCGTCTTTCTTGTTCTTCCTTTTCTAAGTTGACTTGTGTGTTTGTCTTCTTGTTCGAGATTATATTTTCGATATTTTTTCCCATTTCTTCGATATCTGATAGTTCTGAATCAGAGCTTTCGCCTTCGTCAGTAGACAGAATTTCAGAAGAAGAAAGAATCCTGGTTTGTAATTCGAATATTCGTTGACACTCTTCTTTGTACCTTTCCTGATGCTCAGCCACCGAAAATCTGTTCCCACGAGAGAACTTCGTCATTCCCTTTTCACCTGCTTTTGCCTTTTCAGTCGAAAGAGTTCGGACCACGTCAATGACTTCCCAACGGGACAGCTTTTTTATTTCTTCCTCTGGTACGTCGAATTTTCTAAGCAGCGCTTTGGCGTTATTAAGAGACAAACGACGTAAATCGGCATCTGTTCCTGTCACAATACGTTTGGGCTGTGCCTCTTGCTCTTCTTTGTTAGTCTGGGGTTTGTTTGGCACTCGGACGTAAGAGAATCCTTCACCACAACCTGTTGGGTCTGCTGGTCCAGTCAGCTGCAATAAGCATTTGCCTTTCATAGCTTGAATGTAAGCACGAGTTGTGTTCCATGGAGCTGTCTTCACTTCATCGTCTATCTTGTTCTGATTGTCATCGTCATCATCATCTTGAGGAGCGAACAAGAACTTTTCACCGTAGCCAGCATCCTAAATTAAGTAAGAAAATTAATACACAAAATTACAGTGCATTAGTTAGGTGCATACCTTCAGGCGCTGTTCAGCGGCAATCAGACTAAAATAGGCACAACATTGTTCAGGAGAAACCATCGCTCTGATTTCTTCTTCAGTAGGTAGTCGAAATTCGGGTTTAATAACCCACCAGTTAGAATCAGCCCCAGTACGTTTGAAATCTGCGCACTGTTTTAGTCGCTTCCGAATCGAGCTCTCTGAATGCATGGGAAAAGCTCGTTTAATTTCTTCCATTCGAATTCGCCTTGGATTGTCACGACTTTTCCAAAACAGTCTGAATATAAATACCTAAAAGTTACATATTCAAACATTAAAAATCTACACCTGACAGTTTTTTTTGTACAACGTGCAATTAAAGCTTAGTAATGATTACTGACTTGCAGAAAGTCTCGAACAAAATTATTTGCCCGCTTGGAATTAGGCCCAGGAACTTCGTATAACGGGCATTCTTGACCAGAAGTGAAAAGCGCATCGACCTCTCGAATGAAATAGTTGTTGCGAGTACGTATTACCAAAAAGTCATAGTAGTTAACGGGATGAATATAAATAGGGGCCCTGTACATGTTATTTTCTAATGTTTGCAGCATTTGACCAGCAGTCATAACTCCTAAGAAGGGCGACGAATGGGCAAACGAAGTCTCTCCGTACTTTGTTCCTGGTGGTCCGGAGTCTTTCCCAACTTGACGCTTATAGTAGTTCTTAATCTTGGAACACATTCCGACCTACACACCATTATTCATAGATTATTATTTGAAAATTTTGCAAATGTACACTGTCTGAATCTACCCATTTTCAAATACCTGACTAAGAAGAGGAGGATGTTCCTCGCAATATTCCACTAGCAATAGTTCTCCATCTTTTCCAGTTAAATCCTCTGGAGTTCTCATAAAAAATATATCACCACCTCCAGCAGCTAGCCGTTCTTGTTCTCTTTGCTGTAAGTTTCATTTTTAACATTAGTCTTATGAAAATAAAATTTAATTTATCTACTATTGAATCCTATTGATAGACTTACTTTTGCTTTCTTCTTAATATGTTTCAACAATGGAAGAACTGGATGTGGTCCAGGATGAATAAATGGACTAAAGGCAGCTCTTTTCGGGTCGTCTGTTTTGAACATACGCATACCAGGTCGATGGAATGCTCTTAGTCCTCGTTGACTCATATATGTAGGAATGAAAGGGGCCCTAAGTTCTACTACAGGAGTCGAGTGTTGAATGATATTTCCAGACGCAGAAATCTTGAGTAAAGACTGTTCTGTAAACTTTGGCATGTAGTATTCGTCATTAGAAACATTGTAAGGATCTTTGTCGTCATTTTTAGGACTTGGAGGCGGACTATCTTCTTCAATCACATTAATTACTCCTGCTTTTCCTAACAATATCTTGGATTTCTTGACATGAGGATGCGGAATCTTCACCTTCACCGGAGCAGTGGCTCCTTGAGCTGCAGATGGATCGACATCGTCAGGAATGCATAAAACTATGTTTTCATCATTTGGATCCAAAGCTAGTATTCTGGGTTGAGGAATTTCTTCCATTTCATCAGCATCCCAAATCACGTCGTCTTCCCAGCGCCCATACACTAATTCAGAAGTTTCTACAGGAAAAATTGAATACCAAGTGTCATCAACCTGACCACCTTCCTCTCCATAACCGAGCGCTTGAGCTGCCGCCGCTGCCTTTGCAGCAGCAATAATCTTCGATTTGGGAGATGGTGTAGCTGCAGCCTTATCATCTTTTCTTGGGGTTCCACTAGCTCCAGGAGGAGTTCCTGGAATGGATGTGCTTGCACTTGAAGTAGAAGCGGGCCCACCTGGAGTTGACCCTCCAGCCCCTGGTGCAGTTCGATTAACTCCAGACGGAACCCACCCGGCAGCCTTGTTTTTCGTAGACTTTTTGTACTTGGTATCACTTCCATCCCAAATCACTTCAGATTCCCAATCTCGTTGAGTTATCATATGAAACGCTTCGTCCGGGTAGCCAATTTTGTTTTCTTTTTCTGACTCATTTTCGTTCGTTTCTTCCTCAGATGACGATTTTTCTTGGTCTTCATTCTCGGTTTTCTTTAACTGAAAGCCATAGTCGAAATTCTCTCCATCTTCGGGTACGTTAAGCATGTCATACCAGAGTTGGGCAGGACCATGTCGCCATATACTAGCTGGAGGGACAGGCAGTGGTGGTCCTAATCTGGATATTCCTAATTCTTTCCCTTCATTCTTTTTAGGAGTACTATCTTCGGAGCAAAGTGTGGCTTCGTCATCAGACTCTTCTTCTGAGGAAGATAGATTGTCACAATATTGAAAGTCCCACCCTCGTCTCTCTCGGTCTCGTTCTTCTGCCAAATCTGCTGCTGCCTGACCTTCCACAAGAATCTTCCGCTTCCTTCTTCTTCGTTTCACTGTTTTCCATGTATTCGGCAAGCTTGACTGTTTTCCAGGGCCAAAGAGCCGGGAAAACCTGAGAACCTTTCCAGTACGGAAGTCTGGAAAGATCTCACTCACGTTAATTCCAGCATATTTGGAAGGCATCATAGCAGCCAAAGGAGTTTCCAATTTACTCGCAGCAGCTTCCATCGCTAAGGCTAATGCTGTTTTGTTACTAATACTCTTCGTCGGTGACTCTGTTCCACTTTCATATCCACTGATCTTTTTCACTCGTGTAGTTACTGGAGGAGGCATCAAAGTCTTGTCATCAAATAATCGACGAACATGCTTTCCTGGCTTTTCACCTACGTCGTAATCCCCACCATCGTCTGAATCTTCAGATGAATCTTTAGAGTACGTTCGAGTATCCCTCGCTGACTGCAAACTATTCAGATCTTCTTCCGCAAGTTCATTTATATCAGAAAAATCAACAGCTGTTGGAGACTTTTCTTCATCATAATCATCGTCATCCTGAGATGATGTAGCGAAATACTGCTTGTCCGGAGGTGGAAGTGAACTCGACGCTTCACTACTTAATTCAGAATTTAATTCATCAGATTTCAAACTACTTAACGATTCCTGCTCTTCATCGTCACTGTCAGAATCTGAACTTGCATCTGAGTCAGAAGAATCATCATACGGTCGCCTTCGCTTCGAACTTTTCTGTTTCACTGGCCTCTTGACAGGTTGCTCACTTCCATCTGACATTACTGCAGACATCATCGACCCCAATCCGAATTTTTGCAAGGCATTTAACTGACGCTTAGACTCATCATCCAAAATATCATCTTCCAACTGTCCTGTCTTCATGTCGATGTTTCCAAAGAGGAAACCCGTCATCGAGACAGACTCCGATTCTTCATCGCTGTCGCTCATCTTGACACTCAGCCCTCAAACAATGCAAACCCTCACCACACACAAGGAGAGTTCTCTCGAACCTTTCGTCGTCAATATGTAAATTACTTCCGCCAAGTTTTATTCCGTGATAGCCAAATCCTTAAAAGAAAATATAGATCATTAATATCACTTTACTAATGATAAAATGTAATCGGATATTATATACTCAATACTGGCAGTCATTATCCAATTTTTTAACAATAACTGAACGACTGAACCCCACCACCAGATTTAACGAGACACACTTACATTCTCCATTCTCCACAAATAATAGAGACGCTTAGCCTCAATATTTTATGTACATTTTCCAACTTATTGAAAGTCAACTAACTCGGCCGATTTCCTCGCCGCCCCAAATTCGCAGTCACTCAAATAAAACAAACCAATATTAATTAATTTAGTGCATTCGCTTTTGTGCTTAATTATAGAATAATTATAATTAGGCAATTAGGCTACGAGACACTTTTGCAATGTTTTGATCTTTTGATCGAAGCCGCACTTGTTCTAGTATAACAAGAACGACGTCTCTCGTTATTAGGTTTAGGTTTTCGTGGAATTTGAATTTGGCGCGGGTGGTAGACATGTCGGCCTCCACACTCCGGTTTCACGGTACCACATGACACACACTCAATGTTTTGTATATCCACACACACACACACACACACACACACAC
>Ga0194135_10001657_pt1 | contig 13360 bp, 8 predicted proteins | sample LitLau_LLRF_2013_FD_134024 | JGI IMG/M metagenome (GOLD analysis project Ga0194135, IMG submission 134024) | Freshwater sediment microbial communities in response to fracking from North America - Little Laurel Run_MetaG_LLRF_2013 (version 2) | ecosystem: Environmental > Aquatic > Freshwater >...
AACTCGTTGGCCCCAATCTCTGCCAGATGCTCGCGAATTTTTTCTATCCAATCTCCGGATATCATTATTTCCCGAAAATCGCCTGAAAAATGGAAACACTTGTAGTTCGTGCTTGAATATCAATTGCACGGTCAATAGTAACGATTGGGATTAGCTTACCTGTAAATACGACACCTGGACTTAAAGTGTGAACACCTTTACCAAGAGTGATCCCTTGGTAAGTATTATTGTGCAAATGAAGACCGTCAAAGAGATCTAACTGGACGAAATCTGGACCGCCAACTGTCAGAATAAATTACATCAAACCTTCATGTTAGTTAAATGTAATGTGCTGAAAATGGTTAAGTCTGAAATTTCAAGATATTAGCAATAAATTGTTTGTCTTTTGTACCAGTTGAAAAAACCATCAGGGAAAGTATATAAACCCCAATGTTTAAGGAAAGGTCCATTATTATTAGTCAGTGCTTTTGATAATGTGATAAACATTATTAAGTAACATGAAATCGAAATTTTCAGTCTCAATCGGACTCTCTCCAATTTCAGAATGAACCGGATACAGCTGATACTAGATCATCCGTTTGAAATGACACATTTATTTCTCTGACAGTTTAAATACCTTTGAACTGGCATCAGTAATTTGTAAAGTTTGGCGGATTCGACTAATGATCCTAAACTGAGTGAGTCCTTTTACAGGTATCCATCCAGTAAAACAAATACGGCATCAATTCAAACATACTCGCCGACTAATACACATTATAAATATTTGGTACCACTGAACCATCATCGCAATAATGGTTAATGTAACAACCTAACAACGTTTAAAGAGAGCACACTTGATAAAATGTGACAGATCATATACATACAATGGTCATGCTGCATGAGGACTACAAAGTGGAAGAGATGAGGATTCATAAGTCAACACCGGAAAAAGAGCAAGTATAACGAACTGAAAGTAAGATAAGATTTCGCACAGCCGACAATCAACAGTATTACTTAATAATACCATATGCGCTAAATGCTTCCCGCACAGATCTCAACACTGTCATGAAACTTTTTACAATCTATACGTGTAATGTGTAATAAATAATATGTCATTCATAATTACATGAGAATTTCAATAGACTTTTACATGGGCTACATGTTTGACTTGTTTGCGTTTTTACAAGAATGCAAGAAATCAATGTGGCAGTGTGCATTACCAGCTCGATCAGTTCTCAGTTCTCAGTCACTTTGATTCTAAATTCTAATGATACCAGAGAAGTGAAACTAAAGACAGGATAAGTCACTATAAATGATAAGGAAAACTTTTCTTTCTTTGACCTACAAGAGAAGCCATTAACTTATTAATATGCTGATGAAGGTCAGCTTGGGACAGTGTGAACTTTTAATGAAGACTTCTTGGGAGGTAATTGGGAAGATTTTTTGTCACGGAGAAGTATTGAATCATATATCTCTCTCATCCTTAACTTTAATTGATGCTAATTAACCGATTACCAGTAAGTGTTTTATTTTATGAATGCAGAGGATTAGAAATGCCTCAAGTTCAATTGCATCAAGCCCTGAAAAATCTCATTCAATGTGAGAAACAGGAGTCAAGCTGAGTGTAACATATCCTATTTCAGTTTAATATCTATTAAACATAGGGTTATGTAATACGTGTATGATCGTGTACAACTAATCATAAAGCAGTAAGATGCCTAATTTGGGATGGAAATTAAACAGTCGAACTTTGCACATGATGCGTGAGTTCAGCTCAAGTGTTGCAAGTCAAATGCAAAAAAAAATGTTTCACATCAGTAAAATGTTCATTAAGCTATAGCGTAGATGAAAGAATGTGCAAAATGCGAATTTTCTCATGTTCAATTGATCAAATTACTTAATTTAATCTTCATACTTTTCAAACTTAACGTCATCATGCTAGTTTTTCACATGATAATTATTTAAAGACATTTTAATGATTCAAGGACGGTTACGTGTCTTTACACTTATTCATCCTCACAAGATCGAATTTATGAGTCAGAAAATATGTATTTTACGCAAAAACTTCAGCGTGCACTTTAACAGCATACCAAAATTCGTTTTAGGGCAAATTACTGTCGTATTTTATGCTTTCGAAGTTATATTGCGTCCAACACTAAAAAAGAATTTGTGAGACTGGTTATCGAGTTGAATAAAATAGATCCTCTATGGAGTCGAAGGTATCGAGCTTAACACATGGAATACTTAATGATATAAAGTTGGGTCGATTATACTTTGGCTGGCCAATGGACAGAGAACTTTGCTTGTTATGGAAATCCGAATCAGGTTGTCGTTGTTGTATATAAATATGCTGCTAGCCATATACATTGTACATATATTAGAGTTGGGTAAGTCATAATCGTAGCACTTTGACAATGCTTCTATGAAGGAAATAAAAATCGCCTTAATAAATGACTCGCCGAATCTTCACATATCGATCAAACAGAGTATCAAAACTTCCCAATTGGAAAGTAATCTAGCCTTTGTGAACTGGTAAAGCTTTCTACTTCCATCTCTCTATGTATAACGTGTATACGTTACCAACATAGTGTTGATTTGATTAAATAAGAAGTTAATAATGAATTAGAAAGCATACAAAAGGTTATTGTGTTATAAATTGAGTAATTATGGATGTTTTTTATTTATATAAGCATTATATAGCGTTGAACTTTGTAGCAATTCACCTCAATTAGAATTAAATTTGCTTTGAACTTGCAAAATTAGTTAAAACAAAAACATTGCGATTGAATAAATGATTTTGGACGCTTGTTTTTACTTAATAGTGGGGAAAGCTGGTTAGGCCCTATATTATGTGATATCTGCAAGGCTTATTGGCCATTATATAGGCTCCTGCCATAAAAATATGCCGTGCGTCAGGTTCTATCTCCTGTTAGTTTTGAGTTTTCAATATTTATCCCATATATATGATGAAGCAACTGTCATTCTGGTTGACATTTGACATATCGGCTATGCGATCACACAGCAAACATCTACGTCATTGTTCGCTAATCTAGACTTACAAAACTTGAGAATTGGACAACAACCTTTCCATGCATATTCACGAGAAAGTAAACCGGACACAACGAGCAATAAGTGAAATAATAGGTTACACTTTCAAAGTTTTACATTTGACAGTATATTATTGTAAACTAAACTCAATGACAACGAGTTTTATAAATAGCTTGCACTTCTAACGGAATCCAAGTTGAATATTTGAAAATATGTGAATATTACAAGAGTTAGTAAATGTAACAGATTGCAGGAAAGTAAAACGGACCGAAACGAACACTCATGCATGTGGAGTAATAAAAATCCAGTGAATCAATTATTAACTAAGCTATATTTTCGTTTAAGAGTCCGTAGAGTCCTAAATGAAAACCTCAGACACTGAAATATGCAAATAGTTATACAAAAGGCTGGCTGAGGCCCTACACCGACATATCAATGTTTCTAATGCAGTCATCGTCATCGATCGCATATATCTGTATGTGTACTTATGAATTATATGGACTGAGTTTGGTATCGCGGAGCTGAACTGACAGTTGAGATCATGTGAAATGCGTAGGACTGATATGTAACCAAGTTTTTTCTTTGTTTGATCTCAACTTTAGAAATGGGGCATAATATTAAAATCATATTATTAGGGACCGGAGGACGAGTAAAGTTAAATAGGAAGAAGATGTTGGCACGTGTCCAGGTAATCAAGGAAGACATTACTTTCATAGAAGTGAAGTTATTTGGTTTCGTACAAGCTGAGGATCAAAAATGCAGTGTTTTGCGAAAATGTGGCAGTCGTCTTCGTATTTGAATAAGGCTTACATTAGAGCAAAATATATTCCAGTGAGAAATAAAGTTGAATTTACGATGGATTATGGTAAGGCTAAGCCAGCCAGATGCGGTGCTTAGCTCACTTATTTGGCTTTTTGAGAAAGCACACTCACACACAGACTATCGTGTATAGTTTAGCATGAGGACTCTCTATTTTCGTACTACTATGTCTGGGAGAAAAGAGAGTCAAATGAGATAGTCCCTGGGTGATCGCACAAAATAATCTGATTTGGGAAGCAGAAGAGAAATAGACATGATATGTTGTTCTCGTAGTGAGAAGTGGCTGTGAAAATAGGACAGATGGGTCCAATCGCCGATCAACAGAAAAGGTAAAGAGGAAAGTCGTGTTATTTATTTGGCGAGAAAATTGTTGTATTTTCCAAGAAAATATTCTAAGAATAAACAGTAGTCGCAAATCTCTCCAGAGGATTCCCCCCTTGAGCATCACGCGAGAAGAGTGTCTTCTTAAAACACTGCGTCTCACTTTAACATCTTCTTCTTCCTCTTCTCATAAATACCCCAGAGGTGATGATAACTGCAAAAATCCTGCCTTCCTCTACTCGATAGATTCCTCTCCAATGAAGTCTATCATTTATAATGGCTTTCATAAAACATTTCACCCCATCTGCCACCCAGTCAACACTCCGTCCATCCATCACAATTCATTAATCCTCTCTGTTTATCTTGCCTACCAAATCTCTTCCCCATCACCACTACCACCATTTGTCTACCATCCAACAAGGACTATTATATCTTCTACTCTCTTCTTACACCTTGTTACATCTCCTAATCCTGCATTTTATCTTTTTGTCTCAACACAGGATCCTCCTTGTCTAGCGTTTTAACGCTCAAGTGTTTACCTGTCTCTTTGCTTCATTTTAACCAGCTTACTCCTCACAGTAGATGAAATCTGATGATGTAATAGTAGCTGGGATCCTTTCGCGTGGGGTTAGTAACAATAGAGTAACTAATTGTCAAGAGGAGCTTACCACACAGAAGCACAGAAATTCAGTCTAGGACACATTAATGGATAAAAAGATTAGTTTAATTTCATCCTAGAGTGGTTTCTCAACTCGATTAGTATCTATGATGCTGGCAAGTAGTTTTTCGCTGTTTAACCCACATACAAATATTTCTTGTGAGTTCAACGGAACAAAGGTTAATCGATGTTAATGCGCACAAAGGAATCATTTGAAATGAAGTCTATGAAGTAAAAAACATCTGAATCATTCACGGTGGCATTTCGCCTGTCAAAGAAGTCTTCACTTTGTTAGATGAATTGTAAGGCACGTGGCGACACGATATCGGATCCTATGATTTGGTGATGAAGCACAACCTCCACCACTCCAGGACTCACAGGATGACAAAGATGCGGGTTTCAAGATTACTATCAACTTCCTTCAATCAGTAACCCGAAGTTTCAGATCTGTCTATCCCATCTGTCAGTCTAGAAGTACTAACTGTACGTGAGCATCATCAGTCGTGGTACTCTACTGCCTTGCAATACTTTAAGTTTCAGCGTGTCTCCTTCTCAGGATTGCTTTCATCTTATCATAGGAAGCGAACCTTATGGCGTGTGTCTCCTCTATTATGTACGCTTCTCTCACTTGTCAAAATCATCCACCACATCATCTTGTATACAATTGACCATTTGTCAGATAGGCTTTGTAAGGCTTTCCTCTCTCTCTCTCTCTCAACTAATTATAAGCATCAATAGAACAACCCTGTTTGTTTGCTGGATATTACAAACAGCAGTATGTGCTCCCCCTTTCTTTTTACTAACAGTTTCTTACTCAATTAGATGACCAAATTATGCTTCTTACAGTAAAAGGAAATTAAAGGAACATGAAACCAGTTTAATTTGGACACGACTCGCTGTGCGAAACCTTTAAAAGATGAATTCAACGAGATATTTGATATCTCTCTCTATATCATTTCTCTTATCTTACTTTCTCTGAGCACACGGGATGCACTCTGAAGCAAAATGATATTTAAGATTAATTCATAGATTGTGTTGACAGAATATGAGTCAACGGAACACTAGCAAGTGTAACATTGTGTAATTAGAGAGTATACCATATTGCATGTGCGTTATTGACGAGACCTGTTTGTTCAATTTACTCTGGTTAACTAATGAGATAGGTGGTGACTCTTTATCTAGAATCGAGAACGGTGAATGCTGCTGTAGTGCAGCCTTATGGTAAAATTAATTTAGGTAAACACTAATACATTGTACAATATATACTGCTTAGGAGGAGATCTTGCTATCTCACGTGGCTTGAGAATAAAGAAGCCATAAAATCGGAGCCATATGCGATACAACCTTAATTTTTGCTCAACCGAAAACCGAATACTTTCCCATAGCGATCAGAAATCAGCACGGCTTCTGAGCTACACCCTTAATAAACCATGCAACCAACCAAGAATTACAAAGTAATAAACTCTCAACTGTGATGCATATGTTAGCTTAGTAGTAGTAGTAGTAGTCGGTTCACCTTGGAATTCAAACAAAATGCTTTTCTTTCTTACTAGCAGAGTTGTAACATTATACTGCTACCATGCATATTGGGTAGAAGCTTTATTTCATCACTGTTAAACACAACTTGCTTCATGTACAACTGGATCTTTCACTTGTGAGGCCAAAAAGTAGCTTAACTTCAGAGATGTGCAGTAAAGAGAGAAGAGAAAGTTTAAATTTCTACTTTGTGTCTGAAGTTTCTTTGAAAAAGATCTTGCTGGTAGTCTCCTTCTTTCTTCTTCAAATACATTTCTTCCTACATCAAGTTGAAAGGCTACATGACCTTATATACTACTGCTATATATTTTTCTTACAAAACGATGAAAGTGTGTTGCGGTTAGCTGGCAAAGACTGTTGATGCACACTAAGCATGTTGTGTTAATGGCTTTTACCATTGTCCTGGCTCAAACATTCTCCTTGTGAGTGAGAATTTAGCTTTGTCTCACTAGCAAGAACTTTCCCGAGTGCACTTGATTTTTAGTCTAAATCTGAGAAAGAAACTTTTGGGTAGGTAGTTTGTGCTTGTTCACTAAGGAATGGAGGAAGGTGGAGAAGGGTTTATATTCTGGAAGGAGCGGAACTCTGGTTGCTCCATGTGTTTTATTTCGTTGCGATTGATTTATCGAGGCCAGTTGTGGAGAAGCTTATAGAGTGGAGGAAGATGGAAAGTATAGTTTATACAGGGAGGAGAGTATGGATCCGGGATAATGGTTGCATAATGAAGTTGATTAAGTGGTTTAATGAATGGTGTGCGTACCTGTGAAAGTGTACCCGCAGGAGCCGAAGAGACACTGTAGGAGGAGGACTAGAGCGATGCAGAACATGTTGCAGAGAGGTGAGTCCGGGAAGATGCGGTATTGAGGAATTCACCGCACCACCGCATACAGCATTATATATTTCAGAACAACTTTCACTGACAACTCACTCTTGAAGAGCGTTCACTTCCTCGTAATAATACTGATGGGCGAGGAACTGCAACTGCGAGGGTCCCAGATAAGTCTCTTGGTTCTCGTAGGGCCTTTTAGTGAAGGCATGGAAAAAGTTGTTCGACCCGAGCCGACAGTCAGTTCCCGCACGACTTGCTCCAATTGTCCACTAACTTCCCAGAAGGATTGGTCTCTACGTGAGCTGACTTTCTCCAGCACAGCCGCATCATCCATACACTAACAACACTCTACTTATAATGATGATACTAACTTCTCCTCCTTCAGTCAAATAATATTATTATTGGAGAGAGGGAAAGGGAAAGCATTAGCACAACTCACTCCTCGGCGGTCTGCTGCTTCTCCATTTGGAAAGCTATCACTGAACTGGGTCAGTCCGATCGAAGAGTTCAAAAGCTCTGTCTTATTCACTACTTCGACGAGAATACTGTCAACATCATCTCTGGCTCTCTCAGTCTCATGTGGCCCCTCGCGAGGAGTAAGCTCAGCTTATCTTACACAACTACTACTACTCCCTGAGACAACTGCTGTGATCTCTGCACCACCACCACCACCACCACCACCAACGTCTCACCCAATGTTCGAGACACACACTCACTCACTGCTAATTGGTCCATCAACTCATTTTCACGTCCTCCTTAATTACTCCAGTGGTGAAGTCATCTTCACGTGCTCCAGTCACTCTTCTCGCCCAACCGGCTTCTTGCCACCACTCCGACATTCCGAGTGGACCTCAGGTCGAACTCACTATTAGGCATTCTCTCAGACCAAGTGGAGATGTGTTCGGAGGCTCGCCTCTCCGAGAACTGTCCGACTCAAACTCCTGTCACCGGAAATGACTGCAGAGAAGCGTGCCAGTGACGGAACCCCTCTCTCGAGTGCCCACCTGCGCCCAATCAATGCGCTCAACTCGTTCTCATTCAGTCCGGCCAGATATTATTCTTACCTGACTTTTTCCTACCCGGTCACTTTTACTCCTTACTACTACTTACTATTATTATTACTACACTCCGCACTCTGTTCACTCTCTCCTATAGTACCAACCGGCATTCACTGCCCAGACTGCCAGGGTCCGCACTCACTCACTACAAACACCTCAATGGAACTCTTCTCTGTTCAATATTATTGCTTTTCCGGCTCTCTCTACTTCCTCCTTCTTCTCCCCCTTCCTCCTGCTAAACTCATCAATCCAAAACTAATGATATTCCGGCCAAATTATGTGACACTCGCGACATCATATACACACACACTCTCTATATTATATTCATCTGCCTCATCATCACTCGCAGCAATCGATGCTTATTTCCTTCGGTCACAACAACTATGGGAACGAATACCCACCACCTCACAAACATTTATGTATCCTCCCCCACCCAATAATCACTCACTCTTTTTAAAGTAGTACCTTTTCACTTGTTTCCCAAACACGGGCTTTTCGAAAAGTCTACATACCTACTACCTCATTGCTTCCCACTATCTCTACACTCACATCGAGTCTTCTGATGAACACCAACACTGTTATGTTTATGTAGTTCTTACGCAATAAACCGATTAGGAGAGCAGATGATGAGAGACTAACTCGATTGTGAAGAGAACTGATTCCCTAACCGTCATCATGTGGGACGAACATCTCAAATGAATTACAAAATCTGCTCTGATTGTATTCTAATTTGATTCGTCTGTCTGTGTACAAAAGTGAAATGAGACAGTGGCTTCCTCATCCTCTCAATATCCGTAGATATATATTCCTTTGCCCAGTTTTTCTCAAACATACTCTCTCTCTCTCTTTCTGTCTCTCTTTCTCAGTCTGTTCCTGCAGTGTAGTACATAGTATCAGTAGTAGTAGTATAGTCAATATTATGAGAGTGTGTGTGTTTTTGTTGATGAAAGAAAAATCAATTGGTGCAGTTTACAAGACAATCCTTTTACAAAGTCTGGAACAACTGCGTGTGCCGGCGAAATACTACACGATATCTCATGGTACAATAGCAGAGGACAGAAAGCTGGGTGGAAGTAATAGAAGACAACCTAGTAGCAGTAACAGACACACAGGGGAAGTTCGTGTAGGAAAGTAAAATAGACAGTAGGGAAAGATGACACTCCGATTCTAGGAAGAGGTCTTTTGACTGTGTTCTCGCCGTAGTGTATAACAAAACTACCCAGTCCACAATGTGTGTATGTGTGAATGTTGTGAAGAAAGAGAAATGCGAAGAAACTAATTGTCTTAATAAATACAATCTCAAATCTAGTTATTGTCACTCTATCACTTGAGAGTGCAATAGTCTTCTTTCTTCATTAATTGAAGACTGCGAGCTAGAATGAATATACGTACAATCAACAGCCGACAATGATACAAATCAAGTGCATCAAGAAGAATCTTATCGGGATTGCATCATTTGTGTTTCATGTGCTTTACTTAATCACACACACACACACTCACTGACTGGCTGTCTATAGACAGTATCGACATTAATGAGAAACTCTCTAAGGAGTAGGAAACTTGGAAAAGAAACAACTCGGGTTTATTTAATTAGGAATTCAAAGAACAACCATAGTAGCTTTATATCTGTTTCATGTTTGATCCTCAAGAATTCTTATGGAACCTGACGGTTTCACCAAAATACGGCTGGGTTATTCGTCTGGTTCAGTATTTATGGAGTAACAACTTTGACACGATACATTTTCTTAACTCGCAATTAAAATACTTAAATGACAACGGATACCACAGGATGCAGTTGTGATTAGCAAGGCATGTTACGGATTCGGGTGGATGTGTGAGAGAGTCCGGATGAAATAATTTTCACGCGATTCTTTTCAAGATCCTATCATTCGCATTCACTACGTATAGACATTCGTACAAAAGTCACTTTCAATATTTTTCTCCCCTGCAATTTTTTAGAAAGTATCTCTCACTCACTCCTTCTGCTTTTCTTCAGATCATTCAGACAACACTCGCACACAATAATGCTGATGATACACGTATGTACATATAAATATGTGGAAAGAACATTTCCTTTCGAAATTTATTGCTCGCATGAAATTGCTCCTGAAGTCAACCGTTTTTGCAGATGCTGCTACTTCCGATTTACACCGGTCACCACCACACTGGCTGCACAACGCATTAAAAAGCTTACCTCTCTCGATGCATGTATTTTGTGATGGGCATTTATGAATACCTATATAAAACTCATAAAGTAAGATATACATTCGTGCGTACAGACTTGGATTTTGAAACCCCTACGATATACATAAAGAGATATTGGTATCGGTAGCAATCGTCAAATACAGTAAAAATTTTCAATCAAGCATACACACATATATGTATACAGGCTTTAGTTCCAGTCGTGCATATTTGCACATGTATGTTCAGCCAGTGTGTGTCTGTCACACATGAAGTAGAAGAAAAAGACGTTAAAAACACATGTCGGACTGTCACAGGCACATTCACGAATGTATAATGTGGAATCTATAATACCTGCTTGACAATTTCTGGAAGGGAGACATTCAAATGTATATATGAGAGCAAGAAGGGAGTAACGAGATAAGAGAGGTCTGACAAAAGTGAATGACGAGGAGGATATTTATACAAGGAAGGAAGTGGTATATATTCTACGAAGTCACTTGATAGATCATTAGAAAGATCCGCTGTAAGGTGCAGATGGACTTGTGTAATTCGTAAAGCACACGGGATTATGATTATTAAAGGTAAGTCTAAAGAAGCACAAGGAGGGAAATAAGGCCTTCATAAAAGTAGATGAGACGGAAGGAAGGAAGAAGGGATGTTTTCGTGACGTACTGGCAAGGTGTTTTCAAGTTCACATTCAAACTCGCTTTTAAAAGGCATACACATAATATGCATCGCATGCAAGCGGTGTAATTGTATATGCCGTATTAAATTATCCCCTCATCTGTATACTCAATTCATTAATTCTATCAGACAGTTCTGCCATATGATATATAGACTTTTACACGAGGCCATAAATAGGATTGACCGATCATGATGAAGGCTTAAAGGTTTTTGCTTCTTTCTCTTATGGTGGTGCATTCTAGACTGACAGTGACTGTAGACTTACAGTATAGCAGAGTAAACGAGTAACTACTAGAGTGAAGCATTAGCGTATATATGTACTGCAGACGTCTTTAATTGCTCCAGAAGGAGTTTAACTGGTGGAAATGTCGATATTATATTGGAACAGAAAATATGTTCCATGAACTTCTATGTAAAACATGTCTTCGTCTGACTACATAACATGAAGTTGTGTGGACAATTTATTAGGTGAAGCGGAGAAATGGTTTTAAAGGTGAAGCTGTGACCTGAAAGGAAGTAAAGGGATAGTACAATGGAATTCATTGGAGGTTTTAAACGTAAATTACCCCGAACGTCAACGATCACCTGCGTCCAAATTGATTTGGTTGCTGTATCCTTTCCTCTTTGGTTTTTTGTCATTCTTCAGGTAATGTTCACCGAGCAGGTGACCTGTTTGGCTTGTGCCTTCATTCATTTTCTACTTCCGCATCATTTTCTTGTTTCCGGTTCAACCGACAGTTCACTTATTCATAGATCACAATGACTAGTAAAGTTCCTCATTCTTAATAATACCTGAGGCACTCACCTTTCTCCTTCTTCATTCTCCACATGGTGTGCCTTCATTTCACCTTCTCTCATTTAGGTTACACGCTGTAATCAAGCGCACGGGTTTGTACAAGTCATTAATTCCCGGACATTCTGAACATCTACGTACTCTATAGCACGGCTGCTTATTTCCCATTAAAATTAAATTTCAAATGAGCTGAACTAATTTCTGTACTGTCATAAAAGTTAACCTTCACTCGAACTAGTCAGAGTTGGTTATCCCCTTAATAGACTACCTGAGTTTCATTCATGGATTCATTTACTATCTCTTTCATCATCGTACATAATATTATCTGATTAGAATCATAATTGGCTCATTAATCATTAATAAATAATCCAACAACATCAATCTGGCTGTCATCAATTGTTCATTTATGTGCAGATTGGTTAATTACAATTAGACCAAGCTGCTAAATTTCCTTTTCATTTCTAAGAAAAACAACCCAATTTCATGCGTGCAAAAAAGCGCGTGAGTTTAGTACAATAGTGTCTTATTTGACAATGCCTACTTCCGTTTCCAGTAGTAAGTTCCAGTTGAAAGTCCAACCTAACTGTCCTATCATGATTCATATTATGTATTCTTACAATTTATAGAAAGTGATCAGCATGAGATTGAGATTGTGTGTGTGTGTGGTCCAAAAGAAATTCGACACTTCTATAAATAATTGCATACCAAGATTAAGATTATTGAACTCTCTTATCATCACATTATACTATATTGCATAGTTAAAGAAAGGATTAAAATTAAAGATTAAATGTCTTAAACTATGTGCACAAATTGCAATTTCAGCAGCAAGTCGATCTATCCATTACTCACATCATAATCATCATCATCATCATCATCAATGCAATCCTAAATCGTGAGACACTCACACTAATGAAACGATTCCTACTAAACTATTCAGCACTCTCAGCATTTCCAACAATTAGTCGTTCCCCATCAAACCTCTCATTGCTACACTTACAGTACTTACACTGTTACACTTACTCAATTACTAATACAACTACTTTTCTTTTTATCATTAAAAAACTATCAAGTCGAATCAAGTGTGTCTCATCAAGATCAAGATACACTATCTCTAAGAGCAAAGATGAAACTAGTGCCTGGAACGACCTCCTTCATTTCGCACAGTGAACATATCGAAACTGCACATACATGGGATTGTTGAGGGGACGCTGGTGCTCCGTACTCCTCGAATGCTCTCTCTCCTGCTGGTGTGAACAAAGAGAGAAAGCCTTGTACTTTGCCCTTTACCGGAGAGGAGCAGTGGTGGTGGTGGTGCTGCAGTGTGTCTACCACCATGTGACTATGCAGAGTATAGTGCAGACAGGGCATATTGCATGTGTGTATATGTGTGTACAGCGTGTGTGTATATGTGTGTATAGCGTGTGTGTATAGGCAATAGCCAGTGTGTATAG
>Ga0194135_10001658_pt1 | contig 13359 bp, 10 predicted proteins | sample LitLau_LLRF_2013_FD_134024 | JGI IMG/M metagenome (GOLD analysis project Ga0194135, IMG submission 134024) | Freshwater sediment microbial communities in response to fracking from North America - Little Laurel Run_MetaG_LLRF_2013 (version 2) | ecosystem: Environmental > Aquatic > Freshwater >...
AACACGCTTCTGAAGAGTTTAAGCATATCTGTAACGATACTTGTAGATAGCTTTTGTGCACGTGTTTATTCAGATTTATTGATATAGCAGGACTTAATGCTTAATTAATAAAGTATGTGCTGTTCTTTACTGAATTAGACTACTATGTATTTGGTTCGTCGTATCTTGTGCCTCTTCATTCGGTTAGAGTTCACCTATATCAAACCACTGGTTGAGTTATACTGGACATATTTTTAAATACCATTTTACATATTCATATTTTATTCTGAACTTTGTCCTTCCAGTTTCTGTAGTCTCTTGAAAAAGTAAGTATACAACAAAACACACCACTGCTGTTTCAAGTTTCACATTACCCTGGAAAGCGAACAAAAATGCTATTTGCTTCTTTAAAAAATGTCAAAATTCCGAAGGACTGATGAATTGTAAATGACTTATATATTGTCAGGAAAAAATTGCTACTTTCCGATGTTTTGAATACAAAATAAATTAACTGTAATACGTATATTAAGTATGTAAACTAAACAACTTCTCACAAGCTCTTCTGCAAATAAATTGCTTTCTTTCGGCATGATAATTGCACACAATACAACACAAAACGCATAGCAGACTCGGATACAAATTGTCCATGTAAGTGTACGATGATAATTCAAGAATAAGAAACATGGTTTGCTAGCTCCGAGCTCCTTCTGCTCCGTTTCACAGATAATATATAGTTATCAAACAGTGTACCCTACATTATTCATCTAGATAAGACTTACAATTCATGAATACACGAATTTAAAGTTGTTGATCAGAATTTAAGAAAAGGAATGTTTTAAATAAATAAATAGAGCACAAGTGAATCACAGAAGATGGACGTTGCGTATGGTGGATTTGGATATGCATGATAATCTGATCGTGACAAATAACAGTCTCTACTTCTACGCATACACATAATTTGAAAGGGAATCTCGGAAGAAACAGAGAATAACCTTAATCTCTATTCAAGTAAGTTTATGTATGGTGCTCGGTGCTGGTATTAACACGTTTCGGTTAAAACAACTGCTGTTGACATGATGTGAGATTGTCTTCTAAACAACTGGAGAAATTTCAAACGAGTTATCATGCATTCTACTTAATCTATCTCTCACTCCCCATGAGGATACGATCATGAATCTACGAGCGCTTTCGGGAAGATCATGAAGGAAATGTACACTGAGAATAGCTATTAAAGAATTTTTGCACTTCCTCTCTGTGCGTAACGAGTTGTCCATTGAGTCCATTCCGTAAGGGCACAAATCACAAGTTGAAGGAGATTAGAAGTGTAGCCCTTGTAATAAGGATTTATGGTTGTTATACTGCATATTCACATCCACTAGAAAAGTTCACAAGACTATCACTTAACATTTGTGAGTATTTCAGTTCAAAAGCTCATCATGTCAGGAAAATGGCAGGCCTCTTAATCATCTCATAGAGATCAATTAAACTGACTGAAAGTGAATGAAAAAAGGAAGCAGGGATTTACTATTGGAGAGAACAGTTGAAGAGAGAGAAAAAGGAATGAAAACGTAACTCGAGCTTGTACATTTATTAATAATCATCAGCATCATTGCTTTCATTGCCATCATCATGCATCATTCTAGGATATTAAGGGTCGCGTAGTCACATCCTGTGTTCATCTATTTGTACAAATAATCCTCTGAGACAACCCTGCTTGGTCAGTCAGTCTGTTCGCGACAACCGTTCCATCCACGCGAGATCTGATAAGACTAACACAGATCACAGGTTTCTTTAAGCTCTATCCAACTGAACTGCCTAAGTGTCTTGCCGTCAGATTTATTCTTTACGACTTATATACAGTGGATTGCGAAAGGTTTGAAGTCACATTTACTGCAACCAAGAGCTATTCCAAGTTGGATTATAATTGTTGGTACTGGTAATGACATTTTTCTAAGCTCTTCTAAGCGCATTTCAATAGCAGCATGTTATTTTAATAAGCTGCATATTCTGGTAATGTGGATTAATTCATTTTTCAATCTTCTGACAGATTCTCCTGGAGCTCAAAAACGGTTGTCTAAACTTCCACCCACCATGGACAACAAATCCCTATTTCGTTCCTAAGTACTAGTGCCGCAGGAGAATTTTGACTTTTGTGACAGCTCCTGCTGCTCCAGTGCTTATCAATGGAAAGGGTGAGGCTTCCCTTCGGCGTAGGTTGGTTGAATCAAGCCAAATAATATCAATAAACCTGGAAAGGCAGTAATTAACTCTGAGGTCAGTGGAAATCTGCTGCGATGACGTTAGTAAAGTGGATTCAGTTGCAACCTCTTCTTGATTTTCTCAAGCAGCAGTCGTGCATTATTGTAAGTAAACCATTACGAGGACGTTAACATATCTTAAAATCTTGCTGGTCGTCGGGTTTACAGAGAATTTAAATGCAAATGCCACTTAAATTGTTCAGTAGTCTTGACCCACTTCTTTAAATTAGCTAATAGTACAAATACAATCTAGCTTACAGTGCAGAAAATTGAGACAGCTAGTTTGGAACTGGATGTGCGACTTGTTAGCTTGTCATATGAGGATGAAAGACAATCACTGTGCAAAGCACATATTATAGTATTCAATTCGAGTTACTCCAACTCTTGAATCAGCGAATCTAGTTAATATAGAAATCGCCGAGGCAGAGCATTCAGTTTGAAACAATTTCCTGACTGTTTGACTTTGTAACACATTTAATTTACACTTTATTGCTTACTTAGTCAATCTTTACTTTTATTTCTTTTTTCTTTGTAGCAAACTAAAACCACAACTAACAATTAAACTTAATTAGTACACTGGTCTTGTTATAATAAAAATCGTTGAAAGGTTGCAAAACTCGTACAAGACGTATTTCTAATCATAAATTAGTCACTTCAACTTGTTACATATGCTTCTTGAGAAGTCAATAAACGACCAAGCGCAGATTTGCATAATTTGTAATTCATAATTTTTATAATCGGACAGTGAGAACTACTTGAGTATCTTCGAGCTAATAGTGCTTCACTAATCCAACCCCTGAAGACATAGGCAAACTATACAGTCTGGAGCTTTAAATAACATGTAAGTAAAAGTAGTTTTGGTTCATTTTGTACATACAAATAATTGACAGACGCCTCAAAATATACAGCAGTTTTACATCGATCGAGAAACAGGAAGACTGGATTTGAAAAGCCTTAGTCATTTGATTAGTTTATTTAACAAGTACATTAATATTAGTCACAGGAATCAGGAGTGATGTAAAATAGATCTAGTATTAGGCTTTTAAACTGTACCAGTCTAATTTCATTATTATCCTCATTGTTTGCATAGTCTTTTATAATAATTCTGACTTTCTGACAATTATATTTTAAGTTCTTGAAGTAAGAAAATCCTTGTTTGAGTAAAGATGTATATTTTACATAGGATAGCTGTACCTAAATGTGAGTCATGCCATTTCACACAGCCGTTCGTCAGTAGATGACCAGAAGAATAACTTACTACTAAACCATGGTAGTTTAATGGAAGCACAATATTAAACATAACTGTCTCTACCAGTTCAGTCAATAACAGCCTTTCATATTAAAATGGCTTCAAATGACTAAATAAGTACCGAAACCGAATACTCATGTTATAATTTTAGAAGGCATACACCATACATTAACCGTCTATAAGGTTAGTTTTACAATCTGTTAAATTCCTGTCAAGGTCACACATACATTAACAAATGTACTCCTTTAATTTAAAATAACCTTCGGATAAAGACATGTACATCTCAGCAACCAAAAGTAATCAGTGTTCAACAAAATTACGGGTAATAATAATTTAAAACTAAAACATCTGTGTAAGAGAATAATTCTGTAGATTATGCACATGAATAGCTGTGCAGTTAAATTAATATATCTTGCATAAGCGACGGGAAAATCTCACGAAAAATTGGTAAACTGGTAGTTACAAAAGAAATGTTAATTTGTAAGCTGCAAAAATATCTACTTTGAATGTATTTTAAACCATACTAAATACTAAATACTATCTATCTCACTAAAGATTAGTCAGATACCTTAGAACAGAACCGAAGTTGCTAGATTGTCTCATATTTAACAACTCTACCTATAAATCTGCAACAATTCAATAGTTTCTACTATTAATAATAGCACTAGGATATGCATCGATCAAATTAGTTTGGGGTGTAGTTTTGTATTTAACTACCAACTTCAACATTAGAAATAAAAATTGGCATTAAAATGGAAAAATTAATCCCAGCAAAAATTCCTGTTATCAGAAACGCGGCTCCAAACATTCCAGCTATAGGAGCGTATTCGTTTTCCACAGTCCTATTAAAGTACGAAGCACCGGGTTAAAATAATGCAGTCAATAATACAACCATTTATACTTACCGTGGGCAGTACATCATGGCCAAAGAGCTTAAGTGCCCACTTGTTAGACCGAGTAAAACACCTCCAATCCAGAACACCCAATCATTAAATGCAAAATTTGGGAAGAATACTCTTTCGTATCCCGTAGGCTGGTAGTTGCAGAAAAGGAAGAATGGAATAAAAAGAAATCTCAAAAGGACAGCAATCACCAAGTATTTCGGTCCAGGCTGTTATGATTGCAAATTTAACAAGATACAGTTTGTTATCCTTATTTCTTAAGCGTGAACTAGTTTGCTTACCCATTGAACTATTCCAGGAATCAAGTTTCCTATCATGGCAAAAAAGTTGAATGTTAGGAAACAACAAACTGCAGTAAAGTATTTCTCGGGTATGATAAAATTATCGTCATTTCTCTTTATGTCTGCAATTAAAAATATCTTCAGGTAAAAAACTTTAACAATGGGGAAAATAACCACAAATGGACGGAAGATTACCTGAGTGAACCGCAGGGAAAATGGCCAAGGTAACAAAGAACACCAGAAATACGTTCAAACATTGTGGAAAACATTTTTTCAAAATGGCTAAATAAGGTGTTCTGGTAGGAGATCCTACTGGACCTACTCGCCGGTTGTTTTCTTGCTCTTTTGTGCTCATCAGTTCATAATAGCGGTAAAATTTCTACGAAATTGAGTTTGTTTTCAAAATCACTACGTAATCTGAGACCATACATATATAAAATAGAAGAAAGTATTACGGTAAGGGGAAGAGCGAAATACGTGTCGAAACAAGTCAGCAGGACGAACAGAGCAGTGATGAAGTAGTAAATAGCTGCTGTTCTTGGTGAGGGGGCCATAGCCAACGATATCAGATTAATGATAGAGGTAAATGTTCCAGAAATATTCTATTTTATAATTCATACACAAAAATTGTACTCAGAAATTCATTTTAATCGATTGCACGCAAAATCGAAAGTTGATTCATACCGATCCCAATACAACCGCCCCAGTGTAATCCATCTTTGCCGCAATACCGTACACTGAATTTTGGTAGATTCCACCAGCCACTGTAATAGGGTAATAATTGGATGGTAATTAATTAGTAATAAATTTACAATATTCTTCATCAGAAGCTAATAAAATATGTTTACTATTTATAATAACTACGGAAATCATAGTCATCCAAAAGAATGCCCCTGGGATTTCAGCTGTATCCAACATAGCCAGCACAATGGTAACAATGAAAAGGATCACTTCCACAACAATGGACCACACAATTCTGGTTTTGAGACTCCCCCTATACAATACCAATTAGACAATTTTGTTTTTATTTTTAAATATTACGAATTCTTTTCTCAATGACCGCTTCTTGCCAAATTTTGAATGACTTACCCTATACGGGCGAAAATGTTGAGCCAATTAAAAAACACGTTAGGTATTTGGGCAGCAAATCCAATATATTGGAGAAAGTTATTGGCATATTCTGACTGGCTTCCTGTGTAATTTTTGCCGAGTTTGTAATCCACGAAGTACTACAAAACAAATTTATATCACGTAAGGCTTCATGGTTTACTATGTTTTTCGGATTGCTAAAGTCAATCATACGCATTCATAGAAAGTCAACGGTGATTACACATACCGACTTGGCAGTAATGAACATGTTCCAAGGCATCAAAGTTCCAACTCCATGAATAATGAGAATCAAGTAGACAATGTTAAATCTGCAACATAAAAGCATACTATATAATTAACCAGTAAATCACTACGAGTTTCGTACAACATTTTGAGATTTAAAACAGACCTATCACCAGGCACTTTTACCAAAGGCCGCAGCTTTCTATTTGCATTACACTTTGCAATGTTCTCTGCATTGTCATGTGTTTCAGCTATCTCAGTGTGGTTTGTTTTATCACCCTTTTTCAACAAAGGAGTCGAAGACTCCAAAGACTTCTTGTTTGTGGACGGGGAGTTGTAACATATAGATGAAAAGTCATCTATGGAAGCTAAGGGTGCTCGCTTGTTATCTGCCATGGTTTGTACTTTTCGAAAAACCTTACTAAGGATCACGTTGCCTTTGATCTAAAACACAGTCTGTTTACATCTTTCTAAACTACATGAAGTACTTCTTCACTGTATATACTTCAAATGAAATTTCTATAAAACTGTTAGCTGTATTTCAAAGTAGTTCACTGATTAAAATGTTAGACTGACTTGAATGAACCAACCACCATTTATGTAATTATTTACGTCAGGGCGAAAAACTGATAAACTGAACAACCGAGGAGTTGTCAGTCAGTAACTGCTTGTGTAGACAAACAAAGCTTAGGGTGCCATTGAGAAGACTGAAGTAGGGAATGGATGACATTCAAACGAAAGCTTTGTAGTTGTCGATTATTGCGACTATTTTATCCAAATAAAGAAAAAAGAGGGTTGGCACGTGAGGTGAAGACCATTCGAAAACACTATCTGTCCGTGAAAGATATCCCTATATAGTTCCGTACTATTTCATGTTTACTACTATGCAATCAATATGGACACTAAATGGAAGAGCGGATGCCCGATCCCCCAACTCTACCAAGTCGTCTCTCCCGAATTCGGGTTCGCTGGAGAGGTACGTGACTTATACAAAACTCCAGTGAATAGTGAATGTCTACCCCAAACCTTTTGTTCACATTCAACTTACACTACATGCATATCCAATACACAGAGACATTTCTATTTTAGCTTCAAGGAAAGGTGCCTATCGTTCAAAACATCTAGTCCTACAGCCTTTTGTGCTTATTTTATGGGCCCATGAAATAGAAATTCCAGCCTCTCACCTTACATAATAATATACACAATTTCGATTGCATATATCCCTCAAGGAGTGAATGGAACTGAAGTTGAGATATAGCAAATGTCAAATTCAATTTCCGGGGGATGTGGAAATGAAACCGGCAAATGTGATGAAGCAATGTACTCCAGTTACTTTACTAGATTATTTATGCTTCCTGTATTGTACAAAGTAGACGGACTAAAAAATGAGAGGAGACTAATTAAAGGGTGATACAATCGTGAGACCATCAATCCAGGTAGATCTAGAAATAGTAGCAGGTATTACTACTGGTGGTAGTACTTATCAAGGAGGACTACTGTGCTAAATACTATATTGTTAGTATTTCTGTGAAATCTCTTAAAGCTCTACGGGGATTCGTTAATAAACGAGCAACGCTTTTCAGCTTTTTCTTTCTTTACCCCACGAATTCGTTATCCAATTTGAATTAGTAGCATTGGATTCAATCAAAGTCGAAGAGAGTAAGATACCTAATAAAAATTCGCGTACTAATGTTTAAAAGAGGGAAACATGTATTAGACTAATGTCAACACACGACACGACCACACCCTGTTTGTCAGATGCCAATCGTAGACTGCATAACTAGTTTCAATCAAACTAGTATTGTTCAGAAAGCTCCCAACGTAAAATTGCAATAACCTTTACAGCCACATTATTATCACCCAGTCTTTTTAGCACAACCTGGAGATCATATTAACAAGTGTAGTAATCCCACACACATACCTGTCGGGAGGAGGTTCTGACTGATTATTCCGAAAATCTTCTGTGTTGGTGTTCGCATCTTCCCAACCAGGAGTCAACCTTACAGGCCCGGCACTTTGCATTGCCACAACGGATGGACCACTGGAGCTAATAAATGGTTGTCGCTCCGTGTCAATGTCTTCATCTGCATCTTTTGTTTGTCCTGTGAAATAAAAGAAATATACAAGAATTTTAAAGTGTCAAGAGTTCTCTGAATTCTATGAGCTAAGGAATGAATAAGATATCATAACTTCAAAGCTTGCATAAAAAGCCTTAATCCAGTATCTGATTGGTAATTTCAAATTTATGGATACCTTATTTACAGTTATTCGCTTTTCTTTGAGAATTTCTTTTTCATCGAAACCTACTTCATTCCTAGCTCTAACATCTTAACCATCGCAAATTTATGAGTATGGCAAGGCTTTCCCTGCCTTTCAACATTTCGTACTTGATATACATTACGGCCTGCATAAAGAATAATTCAATGGAAAGTTATGTAATATAGCTAAGTCTATGTGACTATTAAATTATAACATAATGGAATTTCAGGACATTACAGTAAACCATATGAAAATTTGAATACTTACGCATTTTATACAACTCAACACCTCTTTCACCAGCGACTCCCACATCAACTTTTTTCATTTTGATCTGATTTTTTAGCAAATCCTTTCAGGTGAATATGCAGCTCAAATTTTCAAACCACTTGTCACCAACATTCACAGGTTTTCAACACAGTTTATCTCACCCATGTGCTCTGCTGCATAATTTTTAAGTCCCCGCAGGAATAATAAAATGAAAAATAATAATAAAACTGATTAATATTAAAATGGATAAAAAAATATCTGAACTATTGCAATATAAAGTCTATTCCTGAGTCTGACTATCATACACCTTCGGTAGATTTACAGATGTAAGTGGCAAAAACGTGCTCACACAGACATAAAACTAAACGGATCTGTCGCTCGTTGTGCTATCAGCAGCATATACTTATTAGCAAGTGAAGTATCGTAACTTTATGATAGTGGCAATTGGCAATGGCACAGAAACCGATTACTGATTACTATAATCGTGTGGTGCAAAATAGTTTGTGAGAACCATTAAAGTATTGACATGCTGATATCACGAACGAGTGTATTATTGCTCTGGACAGATAGACGTGACGGAAAGATTTGAGTTCCTTCAGATGAGACGATAATGAACGACTAAGAGATCATTCATCAATATTCTTCAATTTGATACCAGAGCATAAGTAAGCATCTATCTCCAGAGTATTTAACCGTTAAATTCTCTACCCACTGAGCAATCGTACTTGTAAGATGAAACTCATCTCTATATGAATGAAATTCAACACTACAATCTGGTACATGTGTCGGACAAAGTGACCTGGTAAACGAAGTACAGAACATATATGCATTAAAACAAAATGCCATTTACGCTCTCAACGCTTCTTAACCAATTCTCCATGGATCCGTGAATGTGACACTCTGCTGAACACGACTAGCACTTAATATATAATAAATTAATACCAATACGATCCCAGAGAGCATAAAAAGCAAGTAAGGAGCAAAGGATGCTAAAAAGTAAAACTGAGATGTCACGTCTCTACCACTCCTCTTCCATTATTTTATTCACAATGCGTGTTTGCATTAATAATGCTTCAACTGGAGAGTAGATACTTGCTCCTGCTTCTATTATTATTATTATACTCGCTTACTTCATCATTTTAACACCTCATACCTCATACAACATCACAACTTCATATAATTACTATTAATAATACCCACCCCCGCAACTTTAATGACTAGTATTACTTTTGCAGATACATCTCTAGCTAGCTTACACAGTATCTTTATTTCTTTGCAATGATAAAACCACTACTTAATCCGAAACCACAATTTACGACATCTTTTTATACAACGAAAAGGAAATAAAATGAAGTCAAGACAGACTTGTGGATCATATTACAGACAACTAACCATAAATTGAAATATCTTTTAGAAATTACGCGAATATTTCAGTCTGCTATTTTCAGATCCAGCAAGCCATATAGAATAGATAGGCATATTATAGTTCTACATGGTTATCTTTACATTATATCTTACTCTCTTTGAATCTGCATACCTAATCGATGCCATTTATTAACATCATTTCACACAGGCATACAAAACTACCTGACACATGACGAGCTACTATATAGTATGTGTGACTAAAAGTGTGACATCGAATTATTATTATAACACCTTCCAGCTTATCTCACCTTCCAGTGATTCCCACTTCTCGTTGCACCCAGCATCATGTCAGTCTGTCACTTATTGTGTATAGCAATAAAACCTAAATCCTTTACCTCCTAACTTCACAATGCGTAACTCGCATGCATTTTAAAAAGCTCTACAGCCAACACACCTCACGATAATTCTGCTTTATGCTAACACAATCCCCTGTAATCCCTATGCATATATATATATACCGATTTCCAACATTTCCAAGTGGCACGCGTGTGTGTGAAAGTCTGACTGAATATACATATGCACTAAACAAATTCATAAATTTCATATCTTTACAGCAATCAACCCGGCTTCCCTTTCATTCTATTTCTACCTAATACCTGTCATCTCTGCACTTCAAGATGAATATATACACTCTGTAAAATAATGACCATGAAGATGATACTGATTACTGGAAAACTGTCTGACAAGCTCCGGTCTTATTAATAATACCTTCTTCCCTTTAAACATATTAATTATAAATACAATATAAAACTTTACAGCGAACTTACCCCATGTCTGTCCATCCTTAGTAGAAGAAACCACCCTGTCAGGCCCTCCTTCGTGTCGTTTCATTGTTACTTTAACAATAACAATAAAACACTAGTCTTCCGTAAATAGTTTTCTTGTAATTTAAATGAATATAATCAGTCTTCCTTATTTTATTGTCTCTGTATTGGTCTTCATTGTTCGCATTTCGCAAGTGATCCTAAAAATGAAAATATATCTCTTGCTTAAGTACTAATACTACAACTACATAATTCAAACTTACAAAAGACAACAATAAAAACAACAATTAGATATAGACAAACCACAACACACACCACACCTGACCGACTGACGACGACAAGACTGCACCGTGGAACAAGTGACGACGAGGCCTGAGGCGGTTTTTATTACAAATCAAGAAGTCCCTTGCGTTTAAATCATACGAAGGAGGGAAGGAAAAAGGACCCACACTGGCCACACTTACTAATAATAATTGTTTACTTGTGTGTGTGTGTCTGATATGAACTGGTTGGTTGTGTGATGAATTTATGAAGTGAGCAAGATTATCATGTGTGTGTGTGTGATGTGGTGAGGATTCGGTGTGAAGAGATGCAAATATCGGATGGATCAGACTGACTGGCTGTATAGTATACATGTATTCTATAATATGTTGTTGGATGTCCTCGTGTTACAGAATTAACCAACACTACTACCTCCCCGAACCTTGCCTACTTCTGCCGACACCACCATCATCATCATTCTTCAGATGACTTAAGGATGAGTGTCTCCGTCGTACACGCATCAACGAGTTCCTTCCTTCCTTAATCCGATTCCCGTAGTAGTAGTAGTAGTAGTAAGGAAAGAAGCCGGCCGGTGGAATGATTATGGTGGTGGTGGTGGTTTGGAAGTTTTTTGGTGGTTTGGGACTTCTCGCTCTCGCTCTCTCCCCTTTGCTTTATTGTAAAGTTTGACTGGAAACTGGAAGAGATGAAAGAAGAAGCTGATGTTGAGAATGGGGAAAGTACTTTTTCGTGTAGACTTCGATAGACATTCGATGCAGATGTGGCAGGAAACAAAATCTGTGATCTCTCGCTGTTATGTAAGATGCGTGTAAGCTGGCAAGAAGAAGACGCAGAAGAGGGGCTAGTAAAGACTGGTGGTAGCAAGAAGCGTGATGATGTTCTTTACACGATATTCTTTTATGGAATATAATCATAATGTGGCTTCTGAGCCCGACGAAGGATGAATTTGTAGGAAACGGGCTTTCTAGGATTATTATTGGCACTAACGGTTGTGTAGTTGCGATAATGGAGTTCTTCTCTTCTGGTGAGAGGGGAATCAAAAAGCTTTACTTATTCATATATGTGTGAAATTTCAGCCTGTTTCTAGTTTCCATTTCTCGTTGTTGGTCAGGTTTTGAAGGGTTTATCTTATAATCTGCTTTCTTGGGCTGAGCGTGCATAAAATTTTGAAATGTAGAAAAATATTTCTCATTTTCACACATTTGTACTAGCCAAATGACCATGGTATTTTGGTATGATGGTATGAATCTTAAAGAGTCCAAAGTTACCCCAGAGTTTTTGGTGATAATATGATAAGAGCTTAATTGTGATGCATTCTTCAAGATATAATTTTTTTACAGGTGGGCAGGAGGAGGGGGAGGAGGAGGGGAGGAGGACTTGGTTACACCCATATTTGTTTGTTGGAATGTTTATTTCTTCAAGTTTGGAATTTGCTAATATCCTATGGCTTTACGTATTACTAGTGATAATCAACATCAACTTTTTCTCTATTTCAGAATCTGAAATTCAGATGTACAAGGTTTTGAAGGACCTGAAATGCTCAAGCAGTTGAACCGTCGAGTACTGTACGAAACCGAGAGTTTCGGTAACGGCAAGAAAAAGACCGAGGTGAGAGTGACGTGTATGTTATAGCAGATGAAACACTCAGATACGTATACTGACTGATACTGAATATCCATTCGCTCCATATTCATTGATGGGCACGAAAATATTAAACAAGTAAATTCCTTAATTGTCTATAAAAGGTTTAAAAGCTTTCACATGCAGTTTCCTTTTTTCATGAACTATAGGGGAGCATTTTGAATATGGGACGGTAGAGAGGGTAGAAGCACTTCTGAACAAAAATCGTCATGCTCACATACTTCGCTATTTCTAAAACGATTAGTAATGAGACCTAAAGAGTAGTAATGAACCTAGTGCAAACTTCTTAAAGCTTTAAAAAAGTAGACTGAGCAAATGAATGCGACACGACGGCTGACAGGACGGGTGGCCCCGATTCCCATGTACCGATACCGTTAAACGTCGAAAACCATATAACGGTCCGTTATATGGTTTTTGACGTTTTTGACTAGCTTTGATGTAAGTAATAACTATACTGACGAGATCACGGGGCAGTCTGCAACAAAGAAGCTTTCAAACGTGGCGGGAAACCCACCATCTATCGGGCCTCGCTTGAATTTCTCACATCAGTCACGTCACTCCACGCCTCTCTCTCTCTTCGTCACTTCTTCCTTCCTTCCCCACCTTCGCTTCATCTGATCTCTCGTGGACTCACTTCCTTCGTCTTCTTCGTAGTCTCTCCGCGTCCATTCTCCCGTCAACTCTCCTCGTGACACGTTATATTCTCCCGTGCGAAAGCTT
>Ga0194135_10001659_pt1 | contig 13356 bp, 7 predicted proteins | sample LitLau_LLRF_2013_FD_134024 | JGI IMG/M metagenome (GOLD analysis project Ga0194135, IMG submission 134024) | Freshwater sediment microbial communities in response to fracking from North America - Little Laurel Run_MetaG_LLRF_2013 (version 2) | ecosystem: Environmental > Aquatic > Freshwater >...
AATTGTATGTAATGCAGAGTAAAACATTGTATGCAAAATGAAACAACACGCATTCCTCCTTTCTTCTTTTTTTCAGGTGGTTGCCCTTCACTCTTGTGTCTTTTCTCACAACACCATCAACATCGTCATCGTGATCGTCACCATCGGAAAGTGAGCTGAGAAGAGCGTATTTAAATAATTCCTCGACTGCTATTTTTAGAATTTCCGAAATGCAAATGTAGTGTTGTTGTCTTCCACAGAATTTCAAGTGCTTTAATACAGAAAAAATAGTTCTAGTTTGTCGTCATGTGTGAAAAGCCTGTTGAAGTGTCTTAATTAGTGTGAGTGTTTGTTTACATCATCATCGCATATCCCTCTTTGTGATTAGTAGTAGTAATAATATTTAAATATGGAAGAATTTTCAAGGGGAAGTGGTGTTGGGGGTGACAGTAGGAGTGTGATGAATTCGAAAGGTAAGAGTTCAAAAATAATTTAGTATTCAAACGACAATTTCTACAGCTCCCAGTGTTGATATGTTGTGTTTTATTGTGTATTTATTATAAATAGTTGGATTCCTTCGAGGTGATAGTAGGACTTCGTACGGGAATCAATCGCCGGGGATTACAATAACTTCGGATACTGTTCAAGTCGAAATTAAATTTAGAAATAGGATCGATGAAAATAGGGATAGAGGAAAGTATTTTTCTAGTGGAAACGTAGGAGGAATGGAGGAAGCCATTGTGCCGGAAATGAAGAATAGTAATTGTGAAGGTGGTGATGATGAAGATTTAAATGGAGAATTCGAATTCTGTCGTGTCGACGTGGGAAGCATTGATTGCAGCAGCGAAGAACGTCAGAATGATGAAAATAATCAAATCACATATGAAGAGTATAATATCATTGATGAAACTTATGAATCACGAGATGAACTTATGTTAGAAGATAGTCAAAAGAATTATGAAAAAGGGGCTGGTTCATTTGCGTTCTGTAAACCACAAGACATGGATTCTCCTGCAAATGATAACACGAATACCTTCGTCAACAGAAAGTTTGATAGTAGCAATGTAAATAGTTCTGCGATATCCCCTACACCTCTTCAGATGAATGAGGCTGACCCAAAACTTGATGATCTTGTGAAGAAAATTCTAAAATGTGATTTGTGCCCTCCGCAAGTAAAATTGACTAACTTCAATGAATCCTTTGCTCATCATCAACACCATCATGGGCTTAAATTTTGCCCTGTTTGTTTTCAACTGGTTAATTGCCACGATGAGTTTGTTCAAGAGCACCTAAAATCAAGCCATTTGATCAATGATGATGGAGATGTTTATTGCCCTATTTGCTCTATACCGATTCACCACATCTTGTGCTTTGATCATATCAAAAAGGACCATTTGAGAGGCTATTACGAACGGTATGAGATCAAACCTGAGGTTCATAGGATGAAATTGCCCATTATTAATCCTCCAGAAACGAAAATTCCACACTCGCTTCTTGTAAAAAGTGAGTTTTATGACTATACTTTAGTACATGCTAAATTATTATATATTATACAATACAAATTTATTTAAACAATTAATTTAAACATTAACAGAACCAGTTGTTGATCATGAAGAACACGGTACTCCCTTTTTACCAAAGCTTGGTTCCAGTAATATCGAACACCGGGAGCCCATTAAGTGTACGGTTAATATTACAAATCCCGTAGATGAAGTGAATACACATCAGGGTACATCGAAATATCCTGACGGGTTTAATAAGAAGATAACCAGAAACAAACTGACTGACCAGCAAACTCAGTTACTGGACTCGTATTTTGAAAGAAAAAAGCACCCAAGTTTAGTGGACAGAATGGACCTAGCACGAGCCTGTAATTTGCCAGTTCAGACAATTACAGTGAGTACTTTCTGTTATACAATTCCGATCTAAATTAGCTTTCATTATGGTTATTCTCTTGTCTTGTAACAGGCGTGGTTTGGGAATCGAAGGAGACTAAGAATAAATTGGGACAAGATTAGCGAACACAAGCGATCTCGACTTTTAAGCGCGTTCGAAAACAACTGTAGGCCAACACATGCTGAGATTGACCGTTTATGTTCCGAATTAGGATTTAACTACACTCAAGTCTCCGTAAGACCTATACACTTATTGTTAAATAATTAATATCTTATTCGACAAGAAGACAGAAATCAGGATTTATGACTCAATTATAAAATATATACTTAGACGTGGTTTAAGACCAGATTATTGACCAAGAATAAACTACTCAAGAGGCGAAAGCTGAACAGTCATTTGAGTGCTAAGCGAAGAGTTACAGAGATGTTAAAGGCCAAATTAGAAAGCTCAGACTCAGATTCGACAATTTCAAATGTGGCAGCAAGCATGAGTAAGCCAACCTTGGCGTGTTTGGATGGCCAAAAAGAAAAACCAGTTCATACTTTTACGGCTCATCAAGTATATAATTCCCAGCCCTTGGGAGTAAATGAAAAATTCACCAAAGTTCAGGTAAATTTGTAAGAGTTACAATTAGTGTGTTAATCCTTAAAACTAAACCGATGGGGTAAATTTTAAAACTAGACCTTTGATTAATTGCTCTTCTAATCCTTATACAATATTTGATTAGGATTGGATCAATCATATCGTTGAAAAAAATATACCCGATTCACCAGACGAGCTTTTAGAACCAACTAATGAAGGTACCTTGGTTTATTAATTTCTCCGGCTATTGTTATTTAATGAATTATTGTAGTTACGTAGTTCATAGAATACGAAGTATTCGAATTATTTGTGGAAGTCATGATGTCCTTCAACTAACTACTATTTTTCCTTAGAGCAAAAACAAACTGCCTTTGAAACTCAATCAAAACGGTTGGAAGAGAATCCTGTCAGGGAACGCACGATTACCAGAAGTCCGAGCCCTCCAGTACTAACAAGACCTTGTACACCTCCATTTCAGCAGAAAAATTTGCCTTGTGCAGAATCTGCTCGAATTGCACGATGTTCATCACCTGTTGCACCGGTACTTACCGTGCAGACATCAGCTGAATACCAGCCGCTTAAAGTACTTGATAAAATAATTACTAATGACTATTTAAAACTTTGTTTGGAGAATAGCATGATTAATAATTCTTGTATTGTGCTGGGTAGAAAATTCAACGTGGGCAACAATTTTCGTTTGAAACTAAGCAGATTTTACGAGAGCACTTCAGAACGGAACAGTATTTAACAGACAAGCAGAAAAAATTCTTAGCGGAAACAATAGGCACAACTCGGGAACGAATTGCCGTATGTATTATGATGTACAATACGTATCAACTCGACAAGTTTGTTATTAATATATGCTTGTGTATAAATCTACGTAGAATTGGTTTCAATTGGAGAGATCTCGTCTGAAATCGTTTTTGAATGGCAGTAAGGACCTGAACTCTAGTAAGTTGGATTGTTGGCTGATAGTTTTTTAACGAGCCATTCACAAGTCAATATACTTGAACTTAAATTGTTTATTTTTTACCAGAAGCGCGAGCTCAGTTGCTAGGACGACACAGAAGAATGGAAAATATTGACTTGCAGGACATATACGAAAAATTTGTAAATTTTTTTACTAGAGGAAATTGCTTTACAAATTCTCAAGAGACGAAGTTGATTAAAAAATTTGCTGAGAATATTCATCCAGATCCTAATCAAATATCACTCATAGCTAAAGATATTGGAGCTAGTCGTGAAAAAGTATCGGTGAGTACAAAACTTACGAAATTAAGTGAGTAGAGGAAAAAGTCAAATCATTTTGAAAATAACACTTGCAGCAATGGTTTACAAATCGTTTTCAACGACTGAGGCGAGGTAAATTGCCTGGATATGATCTCAAAGGAGGTGTATTGATTAGGTTGGGTACAGGTGAGTTTTCTTATACCTAAATAATGAATATTTTTATTTACCTCGGGTGTAACGACTAGTTAATTTGATAGACACAACATATTCGGAAATAAAGAGTGAACCTGCAGACGTTTCATCATGTAACCAATCAAATATACCTTTCCGAATTGCTAAAAAAGAGGCTCGTCCGGCTGTTCCTACTCTGCAGTGGACTCGTTCGAAAGAATCGCCATTACTTACTGTGATAAAACAAGAGTTTCCAACTGAATTCAGAAATGTTCCACCAAAACAATCTATGTTGTGCTTGAACTCAATAATTGATAACGAGAAACGCTTGGTTGTGAAAGGTCGGTTACTAGTTGATGGTTCTGATATTTTGAATGAAATAATTAATTTTCTATTCTCCATTTTAAGTTCGCAAATTACCCATTTCACCTGGCACTGTAATCAAAGTGAAGGATTCAGAGTTGGATATGTTCGACAGTAAATTCAGATCTCCTACCATGACTGATACTAACACTCAACAGAGTCCATCCATTTCTAAATCTCTTAACAAAAGTGAATCTTTCGGCAACCGTCGGGTATTACCTGGGAAGGAGCGTAGCCATAATACACCTGGAACTTCCTCATCTAGTAATTCAACACATTCATCCAAAGCAAGGCATTTCTCTGCTTATCAGAAACAATTATTGGAAGAACACTATTCAAGAAACGAGTTCCCGACCAACGGTGAAATAAAAGTGATAGCTGGTAATCTGGAGCTGAATGAGCTCCAAGTTAGTGTAAGTCAGAAATCTAATACATGAAAGTGGATGATTCTAGCACTGACTAATGTTTCCTGTTTATTACAATACAGCGCTGGTTTGCCTATAAAAGGCACTTGGTGAAAAAGGAGGAGAGACAAAAAAAGAGAAAGCAACTAGTGATGTCGGCAAAACTTAGAAAATCTACGAGAAAATGTGGAGTAGAAACTGTAGCTCTCTCATTGGGTCCCCGCTTCAAGAAAAAAATTACTAACCGGTGCACAGGATTTCTTGAAAGTCAACGAGATATACTTTGGAAGTCTTTTGGGAAGTGTGACAGCCCGAACCAAGACAATATTCGCCAACTGGCGGAAGAAACGGGACTCACGGCAATTCAGATTGATGTAAGTGAGCGATTAATTGTGTGGTATTAAATTGTAGTGCAATATAAATAACGGAAATCAGCTTAAAGGGGATTTGAATTGTTATTTTGCAATTCTGCAGCAATGGTTTCGACAGCAGAGATACAAAAAACGCCATAAGAAAGGAATATTTGCGCTACAGAGCCCAAATAAGGCATATCAAGAAAATAAATCAACTTCTGTACCTGAATGCAGCCCTGTAGACATCAAACCCACTATAGATGGTATCAAAAAGGTCGATTCGGCCCTTCACAGCGGAGCTGAAGGAAACCGTGAAGCTGTGAAGTCTTACACAGGAATGCGAACAAGACGGAGAACATCTATATACCAAGCTAATTGTACAAACATGAATCCAGCGAGTCTTGTCAAAATAGAGATGAATGCAGAAACAGATTCTGAGTCCAAACCTAGCAGTAGCCGTGCAAATGTCTTGCATGAGCCAGAGGCAGTAACTAAACTACCTCCCCCTGTTCGCAGGTCAAGAGAGCATTCTGAATATCGTAGAACCTACTCTCGTGGAAAAGTGCAAGGCAACACCAATCAACCTAAGTCTTTGAGTAGTGAAACACCATCACCAAACCTTGAAAAAAGAATCACAGGCAAAATTTCGACTTACTTAGATACGACAGTTCCGTTGCCTCTGAATCTCTTGAATCGATTTAATACCATCAGGGCAATGAACATTTCAATATTTCAAAAGAAAATTTCCAAATTAGCTTTAAAATTTGAAGACCTAGTAGAAATATACGTCTTATGTGACGACGAGAGCAAAAATTGGATTCAAGAAGAAACGCAAACACTAAAAAATATAATTGAACTACACGAAAAATCATCGATAGTGTTTACATGCGAGCAAGAAGATATTCTAATCGAGCGACGATTGAAGATATTAAATGAACTTTTGAAAAAGAGACCTACAGATGTTATGTGGTGCTCCACTGTCAATAGTTTTCACTTGGAAAATGTTTTCAGAAGCTGGTATTTCCTTGGTGTGTACTGTATCCTCAGCTCATTATCTTTAGGAGATGGGATTGCTGATCTTAGCTCGAAACTGAACGTAATTCAATTATTCTTGTTTCATTATAAGATTTCACTACAACAGTTAACAATTCTTAAATTTGCATTGCTGGATATTACAGGTACTTCCGAACGGACCTACTCCACCTGCTACGTGGCTTATACCCCCAGTACTAGAGCCTTAGGCAAATTTCAAGTCTGATTTGTAACTTTTAGTCATTTACGGTTGTTAATGTGTATAATTTAACGTTGAGGAAATCATCAGTAGTTAGTTTTTATTTGACATATGAAGATAGTTTTAGCCTAGTAATGTTACGAGGCTCCTGAAACCATTACGACACGCACTCAAACAAACTTTTGTATGTGTCTACTTTTTATGCTTACATCTGCTAGAATTAAATGTAGTGTTCTGAATTGTTTCAATTGTTGTTTGAGCTTACGATATTTCAATTATTATCATATATATTGTAGCATGCCCGTCATAATGTATTATTTGTTCAGTCACATCAGTAACAAAATAAAAATATGTCGTCTCTAGTTTTATGTTTTTTTTCTTTTTATAGCACGTTTATGAGGTCCATCGAAACCTCAATAAGCCTCTATGAGGTTTCTCTAGCCTCACTAGACGACAAAAGCTAAAGCTGGTCTAAATACCTGAGTACCTTGCCTAATACCTCTTTTAGTTCAAAAAGCTATAGATCTTCACACTTCTTAAGTGTTTCCTAAAATCGACACGAAAGAAGTTAAATCTGACCGGACGGTCAGAAACACATTTTGCAGAAAATCTCCAAATATGTAACTTCCAGTGATGCAGTTCTCCAAACTTCTTGTGAGAAAATATCATTGCCTGCATCAGATCCTTATGGACTCACAAATCTGTGCAGCTATAGCCATGAGGGAACACAAACTTTTGTGAGCTCCAACTATGCCGTAAGCTAATGAAAGGGATTTCCTGTACACCTGTCGGATTATTAATAACCTTCGATAGACCTTCAGCCAACTTAGAAGAAACTATCGATTACGGTAATTGGAAACAAGTAATTAAACTCCTGTCTAAGCACAATCATTTTTATTTCATTAGTTCTTGTAAAGCTACGTCTTTCAAGTTAATAAAAAGCCGTTTTGAGAACCCAACAATAAATAAAACTTTTCCAAAAAACTTTAACAAAACTACACAGAATGTAGTATTCGCAAGTTCCTCCTGTCGTTTTCCTTAATTTACCTTTACTTACGTAAAACTTGTATTTTCTATTTTCTGCAACATCAAAGTAATAGAGATGAAGAGTTTTTTAATCATGTAACATGTTGAAGTAATGGCTGAGCTATATTATCTGCTTTCGTTGCGTAAGCTTGTTCTAAGCAGTTTTTTAATTCTTATGGAGATCCTTCATTATGGCCATAATTACAATCTAAGCCCAAACCACACACCTCAATGTGTAACTCGTTCATAACTAATCTCACTACTGTTTACTGTTGCCCCTGTAATGAACTGGAATTTTTGATCGAATAGGAATTCTGAAAGAAAAGGGGATATTTCATCTAAACTTTGAACTTACAATTGCTAATTTAATATTTCTTATTAGTTTGCCTTTCAAGTAATATATTATTAATGTTAATTCAACAACCTATTTATACTATGAAAAAAACTTAACCACTATTTAACCCAATTAAAACTTTCCTCAGTCCAATAATAAAACCTTATACATTACAATTTCTGAGAATTGAGCTTAATGATGTAACTCTGCAGCTGTTAATAAACTAACAACAAAAGTCCTAAGCTCTTGTTCAACCAGTGAAACTATAAACGCCCAATTCTACATACGTAACAACAAACTACTTGAATTCTGCAAAGTTTCCTCATAAAAGACAAAATATGAACCAACATGCATGGGGCAAAAAGCTTTCAAAACAGGAAATTTGACTCTCAGCCCAAAATGATTCAACATACTTATTGCTAGAGCAAAGAGAAACTCAATTATTAGTTGGAGAAAGGGTACGAAAGAGAAAGCATCAGGTGCTTCAGAAATAGAACAAACTCGCAACCTCTTTTTCAGTCGCAAACTTCACATGCAAGGGGGAAGCCGGAATGAGATCAAATAGAATTTCCTGCCAATTTGCATCACTCCCTACAACTTCTTCGAATTCAATTAGTACCCTCTTTTTCCTAGTAGTAGTCTACAGTAAAACCACCCTTGCACTTCAGCGGTGCTGCAGATTTTCGAATCAAGTACTTCTGATTTTCAACGAAAATCCCATTCAGAGTGCTTGTAAAGAAAATTATTTGAGTCATTATCATATAAATCAAACCATTTTTGAAGAAAGTAACAACGCCAGCTTTCTAAATAATATTCCAACTTGTCACGATGGATTTCAGATAGCTTTGGACAACCGTTTAGATACATGGTACAGAACATTTGAAAGATAAAGTTGAAATAAATCATGAAGATTTTTTGTGTGCATATTATCACTCAAATAACAGGTTTCGTGAAGACACCGATGGAACATTAGAAGTTGGACTAAACTTTTGGTTTTGGCCAGCTTGGTTGCGGGTAAAAGATGATGGTTCATCATGTCAGGAAAAAAATGCCAAATTCATCTCATCATCAAAGGGAAATGAATCTTCTGACGAAGCTGCGATTTTAATAACATGTGAACTACAAGGACTTAACACTTATGTAAGGAATAAACTTGTTAAGTACTTCATTAAAAACTTTCCTTATTAAAAACTTCAAGGCAGAACTTAATACTTACACTAATTAGATAGATGCATTAAGACCTTTTGATAACTTAGCTAATCCACCGGGGATTGTATGGAGCTCTGTACATGATCTCATTCTTCTTCGTTCTTCTTATTCTCATAATATATGGAATTTTGTGGAATGAGCAAAACACGCACGGAGTAGCCCAGTTTTCGTATTTCATAGGCATTGCACTGTTTTATCTCACTGAAGGAACCAGGATCCTTGTGAAGCACAACGGACTTAACATTCAGCCCTCAACCTATTGCTTCCTTCATGGTCAGTTCCTATTCCTACATTCATTCATTTCAAACGCACTAAACTTTGATAAGTTATAAAATGAGTCTGATACTTCACAGCTATAATTGCCCAGTATTTCTTCATAATCGTTAATACAACAAGTATAGTACTTGGTTTTGATCTGCTATGGACTCTCCGGTGAGTTCCCTCGACATTTAATTAAGTACTCTACTTATTTGTGCTTGTCAGTTTCATGTTGCAAAATGAAAAATCAATATCCAATTATAAGAGCAAATACATTTTCTACATTACACAGGAAGCTTGATCCTACTGCTTACAAAGCGAAGATATGGAAGAGAATTTATGCATATATCTTCCTATCTTGGATTGCCCCACTAATACTGGTTATAACGGCTTTGATTCTTAACCACTACATCAGGTATTCTCAAAATCTCTCGATAAAACTTTGTAAGTTGTTTCTCGGAGCAGTCAAAAAGTTTTTGATGTACAGTCCAGATGCACGAAAAAACGAGGCTGGTTTTTTTGAGCATGCACACTACAGATGCTCTTCTCCGTTATGGCAGTCTGGATTTTATTTGCAATCTGTGCTCTACCTGCTAAACATCATGCTATTCATATTGACATCCTTACTGATATGCAAACACAGACGGAGTTCACAAGTTCCTAAGTCTCGGAGAGCCAAGAGATTGTTGCATGAAACGTGAGCTATATATGATTTGATTTCCGAGATGGATGACATGTGAAACGTGTTGAAAATCAATTAGCTTTCTTTTTCGTTTCCAGGATTTCTATTCACTCCCGGCTATTTTTCATTCTCGGCATGACATGGATAGCTGTGATTATCGAATTTTTCTTAGGGCAAAATAATCCGCTTTCGTTTTTATGGTTAGTACTACGAGTTGCGAATCTACTCCTAGGTATTCTTTACTTCGCTATGTTTGGGATAAGCAGAAAGCATCTATCCTTATTGAGAGCAAAGTTTCCACTATTGCAGGGTAAATTATAGTCAAGCTAACTGTATTTTTTCAAATCACACTAACTTTCATTACGTCTGCAGAAACATTATCAAAACTGGGATACGATGCTGAAACGAATTTTACCGAGATTGGAGATACAAGTCAATCAGGACAGAATATCGAGCCGGGGATTCTTCGTAACCCATAGCCCAATGTTTGACTTATGTTACACATACCATTACATTAAAACTCATCTCTTTCTGAATAACTGAGATCTATTTTGTAAACATTTCAAGTGTTTCAGTGTTTCACATATTTCAGTGAACTAGTAAATTAGAGTCATATTGTAATTCAAAAATAATTCTTCGACTTCCTCTTAGGTTTCGATTAAGTACATCTACATTTCTAAAACTTGCATGACAGACTGAACCAATGAATGTTATTGCATATAAAACACCTTTTGGAAATCAATAATCAAATTCTGAGCCCTGTATTTAACTTCTGTTAACAGTTTAACAGTCTTAATAAATGCATACTATTATACTTACGCGTTGCATGTTCATGAGATTCGAGTCAAACAAAACTGGAATAAATGTTACAGCATGAAATCGAGAGAAAGTCGAAGCAAAAAGTTGCCTGATTCAGTACATAGATTTTTTTCGTTAAATAAATAGTTTTCAAGTCCTGTGTAAAAGCATCAATCTTCGTTCACGACAAGAAACGAACCTCATTAAACTAGGAAGGCTGTTTCCTACATTGCTTTACTATTTACTACTCAATAAGTCAGCAAATCCAGTCGCATCTCCAACTTGTTTGATACTAATTTTAGAACAGAAACTTGAAATGACGTGGACTACTCTTATTCGTTTACCCCGATCTTGAGTTGCCTTTGTGTCATTGTGTCTGCTAGTCTGCTCTGCTTCCAATCCTTGATTCTAGCACAGTTTCTGACTGGCAGCGACCTAGCTGTCCTACCCCTACCGTTCTACCAGAGTCTCAAATTATGATTCGATTTTTGATTCACGTCTTCTCATCCTTCTCAACACCCTACTCTATCCACGGGGTTCCAGTGAACATTGAAAGATCCGAAATCAGTCAAAAAAATGATGAATAAGTAGTATTCTGTAGAATATTCTGTAGTATTCGTAAAAGATCTAACAAATTACAAGAGCTAGAACAAATCCATGATTGACTCGTGAGAATAATCCTGACCTTAGACATACAGAAAAATGCAACACATTCTACCTTGTTACCACTGAAAGACTTTTTGAGCAATGAACCTAAATAGAAAATTTGTTTCTATACACAATACTCTACCCCTACCCATATAATAAATATTATCAAGGATATCAAAAATTGAATGGGATGGGTTTAAAAGGTGCACGCGATTATGTCATTAACACTGAACTAAAGACTTCAGTTGCTTTCCAAGTAAACGATCCCTTCTCAGGCTTCACACCAGTTTAGATACAATGATTCAACATGCATATAATCTTCCATGGGTGATATTCGTGTGGCTACCGTTCAATACAAACTGATCTAAAATGACTCCCGTATAGTAACTGCATGAATTCCGATTATGAATACAACTAATCGAACCGTGTCCCTTAAACCACTATGCGACACCAAAGGCCTATCCTAACCTCCCGTGAAGTATACCCAAAAAGGTTCCTTTTATGTTCTGACTATTGTGGTACGCATAAAAACTGGATGACCTCCGCAGTACTCTCCAGCTCATAGTAAACTGAAGTGCCCACAATTTTGTTACATTATAGCATGCATGTGAATAACCTAGATCCGTTGAAATGTGTTGAAAACACATTCTATCATTGTAACAAGGAAAACTTCAGTCAGCAAGTAGATGTAGACTAAACAAGAGTCAATCTTTGGTAACCTTTTTCGGGTAGCAACTCCAGCCCATATTCTGATTCTAAATTCTAAATACCCGACTCCGTGTCTAATGTTTAGTCAGAGATCAAAAAGTTGTCCATGCTCATGGATTCACCCTCTTCATTTGTATAGTATATATTTAAGTCAAGCAAACAGAGTTTTGATAAAGATACAGATGGATTGCATAGTGTGTGTTGGTTCAGTATCATCATGGCACAAATTCACACCACAAAAATACTACTAAAATAACTAGAGATAGCCGACTGCTTTCATTCTTACTCGAACAGTTGCAGTTCGAGCACCACGAGAAGTATTATAATTCTCCTTCTGACTTCTGAAACTACAGAACTGAACGGACGAGATCGAATGAGAGATCCCTCGTCACATCTCAACTCAGGGCTCACACTATTGTTCAACATATTTTATTCTGATCGCAACATCAGATCAGCCTTACAAGTAGTTACAAGTGCAAGTGCGAGGGAAATTATTTAGCAGTCTTTCTGCCAGCACCCACGTATCAGTAACTTCAATCTAACGAACAAGCTGACTTTTCCAGAGATCTATGAATTTTGATACATAGTAATGTATATTATCATTATATTATACAACAGTAGGTTTTCGTTTTTTTGTGATTAAAAGCACATCATATGTGCCCACATGTGTGTAATACCTGTGGAGGAAGTGTTTTCTAGTCCCTACTAGTTCATTTTAGCCTAATACTATACACGTGAAGCATATGCCCTCTACGTCTACATATACATGCTCTTCATTTGAAGATTTCCATTTCCATAACCTGAAATCTAACGCAAATAACTCCACAAGTGAGCATGTAAGCAATGTCGAACCCTGTGAATTTCTTATCAACCAACAAAATCTGTAAAGGTATAAAAATACATTGGGGTAACTGTATTAAGTACAACATAATTGCCTAGCCACATATAACATACAGCCACATGGTAATGCTACTCAAATCTCAAATAGTGTTCGCTGCTCCCTTTTAATCCTCTTCAAACAACTTATGTCGTGGTCTTCTAGATTCGAGCCAGTGTCACCCTCACACAACAAGACATTCAGAAGAACCTTTTACACGACTTGCCCTATCACACTGGAGTTCAAGTTTTATAAATGCCTGTATCAAATTACACAATTATTCCAATAGATAACACTCACGTTCAATGGTGCGATACATAATGCAGCTCCCATGAAATCGTCTCCTACTACAATAAAACTAACTAACAGTATACCTATACTATTCAATTAAACCTTCATTTAAAATCTTACAAAACATTAATACAAACCTGAGAGTCACGTCGTCGCCACAAACACTTCTGCAGACTTCACATTCTTCACAATTTATATGTATGTCCAATGTTTACCGGTGAATCCGAATTCCTTTTGTGTTGTTCCTCTTCCCAGGTAGATATCAATTATTACTTTCGAACCTGAATTCTCATTGCAACCAAATACTATATAATAA
>Ga0194135_10001660_pt1 | contig 13355 bp, 9 predicted proteins | sample LitLau_LLRF_2013_FD_134024 | JGI IMG/M metagenome (GOLD analysis project Ga0194135, IMG submission 134024) | Freshwater sediment microbial communities in response to fracking from North America - Little Laurel Run_MetaG_LLRF_2013 (version 2) | ecosystem: Environmental > Aquatic > Freshwater >...
AGGATCCCCAATCAACGTCATCCCCAGCGAAGGATCCCCAATCAACGTCATCCCCAGCGAAGGATCCCCAATCAACGTCATCCCCAGCGAAGGATCCCCAATCAAAGTCATCCCCAGCGAAGGATCCCCAATCAAGGTCATCCCCAGCAAAGGACCCAAAAGGAGTCTCCTCCCACTCCAGATCAGGGCCTTCCACTTCGAAAGTTCCCAAATTAGTAGACTTGTCCTCTCCTTCCGCAGGGCCTACACCTGCAAAGGTTCCTAAAATAGTAGACATTGGTTCTTCAGAGGAAGAAGACGAGAGGGTCCTGAATCCGTTTGAGAAAAAGTACTGTTTGCGTAATAATAATATTCTACGATTATTAAGCTTTTGTCGGCACCTGTGCATTGAATTGAATAATTCATGATTTATTGATTTTATTAGGTTTTTTGAATTGTTGAGAGAATATCCTACTGGAATTTCGGACAAGACGGTAAAAAAGGAAATGCCTTCGTTCACAGAAAATGAAAGGGCAACTGCGATTAACAAGTTACTTTCAGAGGTTGAGTCCTATTTTTACCCTGTATAAAGTACTTTTGTAGATAAAATTAGACTCTTAAGTTATGATTTGATTGGTTTGTAGGGTGTGTTGGACCTGTATAAAAAAGGGTCAGAGCTACTGTACAGATTCAAGACTGCTGCTGCAGGTGCTCCAGATCAAATCAAAGATGCTGATGACGAAGAGAAGGTTGTGTTTGATATTATTCAGGAGGCAGGGAATATGGGAATTTGGATAAAAGACATCAGAGTCAGAAGTAATCTTACAATGACGCAGTTGAATAAAATAGTCAAGTCACTGCAACATAAGAAGCTAATCAAGGCTGTGAAAAGCGTTGCCGCTGCAAAGAAAAAGGTTTACATGCTGTTTGACTTGGACCCGCATAGATCTCTTACTGGAGGAGCTTGGTACTCGGACCAAGATTTTGAGTCCGAGTTTGTGACTATCTTGAATCAACAATGTCACAAATATCTATTAGAAAAACGGGAGAAAGCGAATGCTCATCCGGTGGAATTTGGACTTACAGCCAGAAGGGCTGAAAGTCTTACGACATTAGAGGAGTTGTGGGAGTATATTAACAATCTTGGAATTAGCAAGGTAAGCATGAAGTACAAAGGTAAAGTCACGTTCATGTGCATTGTTCTTAATAATTTTATCTATACTTTATTCAGGTGGAATTGGCCAAAGAAGATATAGAAAGCATCTTAGACACTCTTATTTATGATGGTAAAATAGAAAAAATTACTAAAGAAGAAGAAGAAAAAGTATTTTACACAGTTATGGACCCATTCTTAAAAACTACTGGATTAGTTCAAGTTCCTTGTGGTATTTGTCCAGTGGCTAAAGACTGTTCAGAGCGTGGCTCAGTAAACCCTACCGCTTGTATTTACATCTCTAATTGGTTATCAACAGAATTTTAGCATCTACTAAACTAAATGACAGATTCAACGAAATAAATTAATTTTCAAACTACATAAGTAGTACCCTTCATCGCATTTACTTACAGTAGTTATCCTTGCGCTAATTATGCTGCCATCCGAGAATTTCAGTCATTTTCTGAATCGCGTGTATGCGCTCTTTTTCCCCGTGGAAACAATTCTGGGGAATGGTGCGGAGGATGAGACGGAGAATGAGAGAATGATTGCAGGCCTAGTACTTTCTGAAGTTTCAGAGCCCCAAGCTGCGTGGGTACTAGTATACGCTATCATTGGTGCACTCGTGACCCGTGAAGTATGGAAGGAGTTCCGAAAGCAAGATACAATGCCTATTGGGATACCAATTCCAGCAGATCAGGGTTTGCTCAAGTAGAGACCCCTCAAGAACCCAACTACAAAAACGAGACTGCTGAGTGTAACATTTACAGAGATTACGTGAATCACAGTGACACTTTCTTCGGACTTAAAGATGTCGACGGCTACTCGGGTATTCCTCAAAATTTGTTAATAAATGTCTGCGGATTTGTGGTAAGCAGTAGCACCTATTACAAACCTTTTGAATTGCATTCATACGAGAAAATGTCAATTATGCATTGCGTTTCGTTTGCCTTTATAAGCTCATGATCCTCGTGTTTTGCGTACTGAGAAAGAAAGCGTGGAACTACGGAAGAATTGCATTAGCTCAAAGAATCGATGATTTAGAACGCAGACTGAAAGAGAAAGAGCATTTGAACCCGATACAAATAAGGTAATTGGGACTAGTATAATAATTCTTTCAAGCATAATTGCTCCATGTATGAAATGAAATTCATGTATGAAACCATCCATTTTCATCCTTTTTACAGTGAATCCAAGCGACTATACAGATATCCAAGTGAAGGGCATCATGCAGTTCCATTAACATACGTCGATGTAAGGAACCAACTCTCCCACAAAGATATCATTCTTGAACCTGAAGTTGTACCGGCCACAAGCAAAACTAGTGGGAAAGTGAATCGTTCAACAAATACTGAACCATCGATATCCTCAACAAACACGAAGTCAAATGTACGACGACAGAAGAAAAATGTACCAAAATCCTCTACGAAGACAAATTTTGAAATTGCATCAAAGAAGACCGATGTAGCAATTTCCTCAATGAAGACCGATGTAGCAACTTCTGCAGCGAGCATAAATGTACCGAAGTCTTCAATGAAGACAACGGTACCAATGTCTTTAACAAATATAAAGGTACCGATGTCTTCAACAACTGTAAATGTACCGAAGTCTTCAACAAACACAAATTTACTGAAGTCTGTACACAATATAATCGAAATTCCATCGGACGAGCCGTGGAAAGAACCTTCATCGGTTACTATCCCAGTTGACGTAGTGTATCAAAAGAGTGAAATTGCAGCATCCGACGATAATAAAGATCACAGTGAGAAGGGGTCTATTGTTCCAAGTGTCACTCCTACTGCTGCCCCACCTACAAAAGTTTCTAAATCAACTTCAACAGCTGTTCGCAAGAATTCTCATCGATACAGTAAAATCGCACTTGGAAATGAAAGCATCGTAATGGACTCGGGCTACTTCAGTTGGATAAAAATTCTGTTCACCTTAACGTAAGCCTGATAATTGCCATTTTGAAGCAATAAAAGTAGCCATGAATAATCGTAGACTTGTATATCCATAGTGATGACCAAATCGAAGCGAAATCTGGAATCGATTGCGTGATCTATTTGAGCTTCCAGAGACATCTCATCGTTTTAGCTTTGCTAATGACCCTTGGCTGTCTTCTAATTATTCTGCCCATAAATATTTTCAACGGGTCTCTGCCGATAAATTCTAGTAAGATTCCGTTTCATCAAACAACTATGCTCAACATTAGTAAAGAGTAAGTAAAATAAATATTTCCAATTTTTCCCATCGGAATTAAAATCAACTTATCAACTCTAATTATTTGTTTTTTTAGGATGAAACACATTGTGTTTGCACATCAAATGTTGTGCGCAATTTTCTTTATTGTTGGCATTGGGATAATGCGAATTTTTTCTACTATTGTCAAATTCACCAAAAAGGAGAAGAAAAGCAGGAGTGTGATAATCACGGGAATCTCGAAAGAGTTCTGCAATGAAAATAACATTATAAACCACTTCAGGTAATGTCACATCTTAGCTTTTTGTTTCGAAACCTCTACGTGTAATTTCACATATTGAAGGTGTTTTGTTTTATGATTGATTTTACAGAGAGGTTATGCCTGATGCTGAGATAAAAGAAGTCACGCTAGCTTTTGACATTTGTAGACTCCAGTCAACCGAACTGAAAAGACAAAGAGCTAAGACTGCACGCAAGCACTGGGAAAAACAATACGAACGAAGTGACAATACAGGAAAGCCAATAATCAAGCCTTACGTTCTCGGAGCAATTTGTCCCCATTATTGTTGTTGTTGTTGCAATTCGGTAATCGCTTTTCCTATTTTATATTAGGAGGGATCCGTATATTTGAGAAATTTCTTCACTTGTATTTTTCAAAGGTGGATGCGATTGATTACTATTCGCAAATGGAAGCGATTTTGGAGGTAGAAGTGAAAGAAGAAAAGGATAAAGCTTTGACTAAATCTTTGGGGATTGCATTCGTGACCTTCGCCGCATCTTCGCAAGCTAAGCTGGCTGTGCGTATATATAGCCTTTGGTCCTGGCTACGAAGGCGAAGACCAATCTCCAGGTTAAGCAATCAGTTGACTACTTCTGAATGGAGTGTAGGATATGCTCCCCCTCCTACCGACTTGTACTGGTAATTGACTTCAATTCTAATTAGCCATACTTAATCATTTCAGATATTAACTTTATTATTATATGTAAAATGTTGCACAGGGAAAATTTGACGTCTCATGAAAAATGGTGGGCTACTAAAGTTGTGTTTGTGAACCTCGTTCTGCTAGTGATTGTTGTCCTCTTCACTACCCCGGTCCATCTCATTGAGTTCATCGTTAAAGGAACAATTTGCAGAAATAGTAAAAGCAATAGCAGGTTCACAATTGGATATTGCTTTAACAAAGAACAGTCCCCTAGCGTAAGAATCCTATATAGTACTTAGTTAGACTTGTTGATTGTTAACCACACCTTCTATGAAATCGTTTTGGAATTTTAGTCTGCAAAAGGGTTGCTATTGAACACTCTCCCCACTTTCCTCTTATGGATTGGTGCAGCCGTCCTTCCCAGTTTGGTAGCTGTCTCTGATGAAATTTGCCGATTTTGGACAAGATCTGCACACAATCGCTCAAGAATGATTAAGTCGTTTTCTTACTTGGTATTTATGGTCATAATATTCCCATCCTTAGGAGTGACCAGGTTATTTACTATCATCATTGATGGATGATTTCTTGTCTCATTTTGTTTCTTAAAGGTCATTTTCAAATTTTAATTCTGTCATTTCGTAGCTTTAAAACACTTATCGAGGTTCAAGAGGATGATGAACGAAGGAAAATTGAAGGTCCCAAGTGGGTGTGTGTGTTCTCTGAAGAAAATGGATCATTATTTGCACACTACCTCATTACTTCGACATTTCTGGGGACTGGTTCTGAGCTTTTGCGTCTTCCGGAACTGTTGGTCTACTTTTGCAAACTCTTATTCGCTAAATCCACAGCAGAAATCGAATCAATAAGGGAGACTGTAGTTTACGAGTTTCCCATTGGAGCACAATATGCGTGGTTCATGCTTAATTTTGCGATCTTCTGCATTTTCTGTGTGATAATGCCGGTTATTACACCTTTCGGTAGGAGGAAACATAAATGGCATTGTTACTATGAACTAATTAAGGCTTATAATGTGTTTAATTCATTTTTTGCAGGCTTGCTTTACTTGATCTTCAGATACATGGCTGATAGATATAACATTTACTTCGCGTATGGCCCAACGAAAGTGACACAAGATGTGCATGCTACAGCTATGAACTTTGTGATGACTTGTCTCTACATCTTGCAAGTATTGATGTTGATTTACGTTACGGATGTCTGGAAAGATGAAGAAGAGGAAGTAGAAGAATTTGAAGAAGATTCCAGATCCTCAGCTCTTAAGTATTGCACTTACGTTACATTCTCCATCATTACTGCTCTCTACGTTCTCCAACTCGTTCTGAACATTTGTACAACTTTTAACCCATCAGACGTAAGCGATCTACTTCAAGCAAATTACGAACTTATCTAACAGTCAGTTGCTTTTTATAATTTCCAGTTGACTGGCGACGGAAGTGTCTCATCTAGCAGTGATCTCTCGGATGAAGATTCTGGTGATGGGCTTGCAGAAGGTGCTGCAACTGAGGATAAATCCATGAATGCTGGTGATGTCGAACATGGCTACCAAGCTTCATTCTGTACTATGATGCCAGGAGGCACTATGTACTAACTTTGCTCAAAATAATTCGAGAAGGAGTTCGTTCGTGAATTACTTATTATAAGCCGATTAAATTTCAAATCACACCTTAATTATTGGAAGATTGTATATATTGGATGAATTATGCGGTAATAAATAACGGCTACGTTTTAATCACAATAATTCTAGCAGCGAGTTACATAACTTATATTATTATATTTAAATACTTGCATATTGTGTAACTCGTATGTAATTTCAAAAATCGTAGCAGACTATCATAAATACAACTAACCATCAGTTTATACCTCCGTTGAGTACTACGGTGGTTTCATCAGCTCTCTCTCTATCTCGCTCTGGGTGAAAGCAGGAGGCTTCGTGGCTTGAGCAAGCGGAAGAAACATCTTTCGAACATTTCAAACTGCAAAATTATCTCACCTTCCAAGAGTAGGAAGGAAGTTCCGTCAGTCGACAACCACCTGTTGGAATTGTTCCAAGGGAAAGCAATAATCACTGTAATAGCCCGCTTCTCCAACTTTCCCCCTGCAAGTCCCAAGTCCAAGATTTGTCGTCTAGCTTTGTCCAGACACTTTCTGTAGCTGTAATTGTAAAAGAAATGTCCCATGAGATACCACTACACGAAGTAGTGTCGAGTATTTCCAGAGCAGTATTATTATAGCAGAGGTAATTCAAGATTTCATTCGTGTAATTATTTATACGGTTTAATCCGCTGGGAACTAAAGTTCATCTACTAATAACTTTACTTATTAAAGTCCGTGTTGTGTTTATGCGTGACCTACACTCAAATATCTTCTATGTATCTTCAGATCTACGACACACATGACAATGAAAGAGTAGGCAGATACATATCGTGGGCTTATTATCATTCCAATACTTTGGAGATCTAGTAAGTAAACAAGGACAAGGTCGTTAGGTAGGCCAACCGTAAAGGGAGTTATTGGGATGAGACTTCCTGAAATGATCATCATTACGCACATCATAATGTACCAAATAAAACACGCACACACTTTTCCCGTAAAGAACAACATTTCCTTCCAGCCACAACCGAGCCCAAACCCAATTCCCATCGAGATCGTATAACACTAAAGTGTGGAGTGTTCATTCCTCCATCAAGTGAAAGCTCCTCTCGCCAATTGGGAACTCACTTGTGTGTGCTTTGCCTATATGCTCAGCCTTGTTTTACCTCGAACAACTTTCTTGGGCATTATTTCATTATATTATTGTCTAAACATTGTACGGAAGCATGTGAAGGGATTATTACTACGTGTATCTTCCTGCCTCTTCTGAATTACGTGGGGACTCTGTTGCGTCGAACTGAGACCACTCACAGTCACAACAACAACAATTATGTATTGCACTCAACTTTCACCAGAGAAAATGAGACATATCCGCTCCTTTGTCCTCGAGGTATAATGATAATCCACGTAAGAATTATTTCAGCTCACAGGCCAACCAATTTGTGAAAGATGATTGCACTTCACACGCCCTTTCCTACGTTGGCTACATATAATTATAAAAGTAGGTTCAACTGTGTTCAGAGACTACTTTGACAAGTAAATGTCACCGACACAAAAGGTCTTCTTCGTTTGTGAAGAAAGAGCAAGTCTTTGCTAATTTCAGAAATTCATTTCCGTCCTCATTACTTGTCTAGCTCCTTCTTAAAGTAAAATATTGCCAGCTTCGGAAACAACTTATACACTAAAAAGGGCAGCTCTTGTACAGATTATCAATGTATAGATTTTTATCCTAGAGGGGATTTTGTGTTTCTGACAGACATTTATTAGATCTTTCATTCCCACTACTACTACAAGTTCCATTCGTTTATTTACAGTGTATCAAATGCATACAAAAAATGCTATTTTTGCATGAGCAACTTTCGTCATCTAGCTATTAGAGTATGTGTCATCGTGCCGTTTCTCCTGCTGCGATAAATAATCGTTGTTTCTTCGTATATTACGTCCTTCGTCGTATGCAGAATGAAGAAATGTTTACAACTATGTATTCATGTATACGCGGATGTTATGTATCCCTTGAAGGGTCATTTTGGCACACGGCAAGTATGATCAGAGTTAGAAAGTTAACCTAAGCATTTCATTTCCTAATACAGACCTTGACTTTGGTTTAGCTCGAAGAAGACATGGGGAGATTACAAAGTGGGGAACGCAAAGGACGTGGTCCGTGAAGAGCAAAGACAATGTCAAAGATGGATGAGTCCCACCCATTTTTTGCTCCTCTAACTTTCCCTTTGCATCATCATATCGTGTGCTCTTTTCCGATATCCCTAATGCTTTTACATGGATTAGATAAAGTACTCTATTCGCTCTATCTTTGTTTCTGAAGCTATGGAAGATGGTCTAAGGGTCGCTACTTGAGTTCTCCTTCACACACTGCAGCAGGCAGACAGATGAAGGTAGCTAAATGGATCCCGGGCCCAATAACTTCCATTCTTTAGATTCTCTCTCCTATACTGGAGGAGCATTAAAGGATTACTATTTGTTGTCAGTTATACCACTACTACTACTACTACTTTAGATCCACACTGACCTTGATTGCTTTTTAGAGGTCTGCAAACTTTCCCCATGAAAGCGGCACGAGTAATGATACCCTGCATTAATATCCAATAATCCTTTCCTCTCTGTTTGTGTCGAGATCCAAAATGTGTATAATATAGCCTACACTAGTTTCGTAATCGACCTTGTGACATCTTCAATTGCGAAACATTAATTTTCTCCAGAACTTTGAGAGACAACCCGAGGTGACCAGAAATAGAATCTCGTGTGTGTGTGTGTCTTTGAGCCAACAGGAAAGCCCGTATGATATATTACATTATATTTATTATTATTATTACTTTATTACATATTTCTTCATCTTACTACTACACGGGTCGTTTTCCATGTTGCATGCATCAAAATTACTCCAAACATAGATAAATCTGCAGATTGCAGTAGAGTTGGACTTTTATATGCTCCTATTTGGCAACCAATAAATAAGTCAGGCTTCCAGTTCTCAATATTGTGTCCCCAAATAAATTATAAAGACTTGACATTAAACTTACATGTACGATGAAATAAATCAAAATTTTCGTATAAATCTTGCGTCATATGCCATTGATAGTCGAATTCATCTCTACACACAGTTCCGATGAAAGTGCAGAATGGAAACGATTCCACCATATTCAAGGTTGCTCATATCCAATCTTATTTGTTACTGGAACATGGAAAAACTTGTTTTTTTCATGCTGAAAGTTGCATTAAAGTATAGAAAAGACAGTGTAGGATGCAACTCTAAATCCTTGCAACATGTAAAACAAAAACCGGACGAGGCTCTAGGGTAAGCATGCATACTCACTCGGTTCCTCACCAGAAAAGTCTACGAACCAATCAACCCAAATATGTTTAAATCCAGTTAGGATCTATTTATTTACAATTTCTTCTTTGAAGAGGAATTTCAAAGTAATCAATCGCGACTGTCTCAAACTTCAAAACATTCTGCAGCTAAACTTAATAAAGTCAAAGCTCCAACCGCAGTTATAATTTATCCAGGTCGTAAATAACTCTGAGAGAAAGTGAAGTGTCGGGGCAAGTCATCCTGAAATCACGAGATAAAAGGATAAAGACTCGGAATATTTGATTTATGGTGGTGAATCCAATTGGTTTTTAAACCACCAAACTACACTTTACTTCCTTGTCGTAATCCTTCACACTTCTCCAATCCCTCTCTCTCTCTCTCTTCATGCTTTCATCCACCTCAGGCTGTTTCTCGTTTTTATAGCCTTTCTTAAAATAACATCAGAGCACCAATAGTAAACTCTTCATCTCTCGGAGAAAAGAAAGACATTTTTACGAGCACTCTATTCGACGTAAACTTTCTCTGAATGTAAGAATTGCAAAGGTGCATTAGTGTGTTAATGTGCATTCATAACGGCTACAGTTCAGGTGAAATGCTATAAAAATAAAAAGGCAAAAGTCATTTTATTGAGGTGAACATCCTCGTGACAGTATGAATTGCTCTTTACTAGCAGTTCAGCTAGCTACTTCCCTGCCTTGCCCAACGATACTATCTCGTGGATCGTCATAATATAATATTACACATATACAGACTGAAGATAGAAGTGAAAGTTGCTTTCATGTAAATGGCAATGCATCAAAAGCAATTATTTTATACAACTGTTCTTTGTCACAATTAACTCCTATATTATAATGTTTAGCAGGCAATTAATTAACAACAGACTATTTTTGTCACACATATTGGATTCTCCATGCAATATCACCTAGTAGTCGTAATATATATGAATTAAAAAGAGTAAGTCGAAAGAAGCAATCTAAAAAAAAGTTACAGTTAGACAGGAAATACAGTCAATAAGTAAATATATATATAATGTATTGAAGGTGGAAAGAATGAATCAAAAGTTGAAGGTTAGCAGAGCATGTCTCTATTGAAGACTTGAGAATCCTTAGTAAAGCTATCGGTCACTGGATCTCACGAAAGTACCTTCCTGTCGTCCACAGACAGACACGAATTTATCCATCAAAATCCCAATTTACTGTGTGAGTCCATCATGAGACGTCGCCTTCATGAAGATAATAAAACAGGAGATCAGAGAGGGGGCGAAAAGGGAACGAGAGAAAGTAAGTTTAGGTTTGGAAAGTGTATAAGCTGCGTGTGTGTGAAGTTGTAGTCTCATCTCTGATGTCTTTGGTGGGAACAAGTCAGAAGATCTATTACCTAAGCTTCTAATTCTGGCTCCTTACTACTCTCATATGTTATTGGGACAATAAATCCAATGGAATACACATTTGTCACTTTTGGGTTTTGCACACGAAACTCCTTCATTCATGTTCTTATTCTCATGTACTACTATATAATCATGCCTTTTGGTTCACACAAACACACTTGGAAAGACATCGATAAGAACATGTATAGACTATACACTTTTACTTTACCCTTTCCAAGGAACTTTTTTACTTTGGAAATAGATTGATGATATGGAATAGATTTACCTAAGATCCTTATCCTTAATAATATAAAGGCCAGCTTTCTTTTTAACAAATTTTACTCCTTTTCAGTGCAATTCAATCTTCGAAATAATTTTGATCCACACTCCTTTTAGGCTGTACCTTTCAGGAAGCCTGCAATAATCTAACTATAGATCCAATCCACACTGATTTAATCAAAATTTAATTAGAACACTCCAACAGCCAAATTACACATAGGTAAAGTAGCTTCCTTTGTAACACTTTTTGAATATATAACGGTTTCAAGGTGACAAGCTGAGCAATTGTTTGATAATCAAATATATTATATACTTCAATCTACATGCACAAAGGAGAATTTTTAATATGGTTTCTGGTATTCGTATGAATAGAACCTTCATTAAAACGAAATAGATTTCAACCTGTTCTGATTCCACTATTCATTTATTTACTGGGTAGAATACACTAGAATTCATAGTTTGAACTGTTATTTAATCTTTGTTGCTTCACACTGAAACATAATAATAGTTATAAGTTCTGCGCAAATATGTACTTCATGATGTAACTCCGAAATTCGTGTCGTATTCAGTAAATACCCTGCTTATATGCCGTGAGAACAATTGTTTCCTATTAGGGATTCAGTTTAGTTTTAGTAAAATGAAATCGGAAGTTTACCAATATCGGTTCGGTTGTGTGGAATAATAAAGCAAGTAACTTATAGTTATGGGTTTTTACAAAGCAAAGGTTGATTACTTTTGCTTTTACGAAACCAAGTCAGCAGTTTATGTGATCCTTTAGCTTGTGTGTAATTCGTAACTTGACTTTCACTAGAAGCCGCTTCCAATTTTGATTCCAGAAAACTCTAATTGGCTCTTGGATTGCATAACAGTTTAACTTTTGCATTTTGCTTACAATTTTAATATACATACAAACAAAAAATTTTCCAGGAGGCCAACATAAGTGATATTTAAAACTTCTGTGAGTTGTCTAGATATTGCATAATATATAGTAGATATAGAGGCTGGTTTTATCATATGTAACTCGACTGAAATTCATTCGAATAAAATTTCTCGATCCAAACAATAATTAACTCACTGCATTACGCTTATGAAACATTCACGGTTTTTGTTGTGGTTCTCAGTTTGAAACCCATATCAAAATATTTCATATTTTTTACTCTTTGGACAGCGATGCGAGAACTGATTGAATTTCACAACTTCGTCTGTACAGTTTCATGACAGCGAGGCACAAAGCAAATCTAGTTGATTGCACTGCTAATTAAAATAAACTGCGTAGTCACGTTCAGCTGCATCGAAGGTGCATAAAATAGTTTCCTTACAGAAATAGCTTTCCCTTTATATGTATGAATGCTATAATTTGATTTAATGAGCACCCAATCATAAGAATCAGTTAGAGAACCAGCGCCTTAAATAATTCGACAAAATCATTTAATGGCATCGAAATGTAAAGTGTACATAAACCATATCCATGCAGGCCTATAAAGCACTCGTTCTGTGCTTTACAGCTTTACGAGTTGGTTACTACTTCATTCACTCGGCCACAAATGAAAAGTTGTACCAATTAATCTTCTATTTCTCGTCCCTTGATCGATTCATCACTGTATAGTTGTCAACAAATCTAATGGATTTCGTCAACGACGCTATAATATCTCAGCTCTGCGCGGTCGTCTTATTTCCATCCTAGCGTTTCATGGAAATAAAAATAAATTATTGAGCACTATAAAACTATATTAGTCTGTTATTTGAGGAGCAAAGCAGCCTTAGTGGCTTAGAGGCTGAGGCATTATTCTCTCCTAATAAAATCAATCTTTCGTAGGAAGGTGTATTATTAGAATATTATTACTAAAAAGTTAGGCAGGAGGAAAAACTCTCGAGTCCTGATGATATTGGAGTTCATGAAAAAGAAAGTTGCTGTAGCATGAAAGTAAAAGTCACGCTATGCCTTGTGATGAAGTTGTTCGACCAGATGAAAGCTGCTTGTTCAGAATGACTAACGAAGGAAAGTGACACAGCAGTTAGTATATAGCTTTAATTACTCCTACTTTCCAGGGCTCCATAATCATTACAATACTTACACTATATAGTAGACCAGAAGGAAGTAACTAAATCGCAAAGTTTTGTCCTCTTTTTAATTTCCCATAAAAAATCCGATAACATTAATTTCACCAAGTCTCTCAGCATTTTTGAATAATTTTTAGAACAAAGACTTCTAGCTTGTTCCTCCCATATACCGACTTTTGTTTGCAGAATTACTAACAGCGTCATTACACACGAAATCACTACATACAAGCTCAGGAAATACTCATGACAAATTACCTGTCTTCAGCTTGCTTATTCACGAACTCAAATCAAGGTAAGTCTACGAGAGAACTAACAAAAATCTCTTAACAATCCATTAACCGTACGAACTACGAATACTAGCAGAATTAAAATAAATACAGTACATAAGAGTTTCCTAAATGGAAAATTCAATCCTCTTTCTCTTATTTCACCCAAGGGGATCGTCATGCTCAGAAT